>Ga0172379_10000367_pt1 | contig 116055 bp, 151 predicted proteins | sample GrowelOW334metaG_FD_119756 | JGI IMG/M metagenome (GOLD analysis project Ga0172379, IMG submission 119756) | Groundwater microbial communities from an aquifer near a municipal landfill in Southern Ontario, Canada - Groundwater well OW334 metaG | ecosystem: Environmental > Aquatic > Deep... | reverse complement strand
GCTTCTTGTTTTTGGATGACCAATAGTTAATACGCTTACACTTGGTGCAGGCGAGGCGGATGAGTCGGTCTTGTGACATAACGCTACGCAATATACCCCATATAGGCTTTTAGCGCAATATAGGGCCATTTGAGGCCTAAAAAGAGGCCCTGTAGGCACTCCCATCCCAAACCCCAACGGCTTTATCAGGGCCATAGGCAGCGCCTCCCCACACATATTGCTGAATGGTAGTCTCAGAAGCACTTTCGCCGCGCACAGTAAAGAGTAAGTTTGAGAACCCCAGAGCTTTAGTGTTTGAGACAGCAACCCCCTCATATCCAAGAGTGGTTAAGATGTTCTCCCAGCCGCTCCCCTTCTTTTTATACACATCAATCGTGCAGCCACCCGAGCCGCAGAGGCCCGGCATGTCGTCATACACCACCACTTCGCCCACGCCGTCGCCATTTAAATCAATCGAGCCTGCATGGATGGTAAACATCACCGCTCCCGGCTGTATCTTTTTTGAAAGCGCAATATCGCCCACATACAACTTGTATATATCACCAAAAGTGCCGGTCGTGGTGCTCACCGGTGCAAGCGCAAGGCGTTTTGCCCCCATCGTACTTACAAATACATCAAACTCCTTGACCGGGTCTGCGGTGGGAGTTTGATTTGAGGTGTTTGAGGGCACCACCTGTGTTGGGTTTGTGCCGCCAATTGGTGTTTGGCTGCCGGTGCCCGTGTTATTCGTTTGAGCGATAGGAGCAGGGTGCAAAAACATCCACAGAAATACGCCAGCCCCAATGATAAGCACTACAATAAGCAGCGCGATAAGGATAGTGATAATTTGTTGTATTTTCATAAAATAATATTAGAGAAAACTCATTGCAGCAAGCACATTGGGCACATATTTGCGTGTTTCAAGATAGCCGCCGTTTGCGGTGCACTCCCAATAGGTTTGTTGTAAGTCTGCACACGTGACACTCGGTGTGTTTGCCTTGGGGCCGCCGTTGTAGGCCGCCACTACATCTTGGATGTTTACAAACTGGCTCTCAAGCTGATTAAGATATTTTACACCGAGGGTCATGTTGAGATCGGTGTCAGTAAGAAGCCTCTCCCTGAGTGCGGCATCAGAGAGCCCAGCCAGGCTTGGGTCGAGCGAGCGAGCGGTGCCGGGCATGAGCTGCATAAGCCCGAGTGCGCCTGCGCCACTGCCTGCTCCTTTATTTCCACCCGACTCTATCGCCATCACCGCTTGGGCTAATTTGCAGTTGCTTAAACCTTCTTTATTGCAGGCCGCCTGCAGTGCCGCTGTATACTGCTTGGTGCCCGCCAATTGAGCGAGAAGCCTAGCTTCAGACAATGTTGCAGCGCTTATAGTGGTGCCGTTTACTTTGTAGACAGGATCAATAGTGATGTCTTTAATATAGTCGGTGCATTTATTTTCAGATGTGAGCGTGTATCCCGTAGGGCACGCCGTAACGTAGTCTTGATTGAATACTTGCGCCGTTGGCGTTGGTGCCGAACCGAGCGAATTTTCGAGCACCTGCGAGATAGTGGTTTGGGTAGGCCTGCCTGAAACACAGCTGATATTAAACCAGCTGCTATCCGGATATTGATTTTTATCAAGAATGGTAAATAGGATGGTGTTTATGATGAGCCATCCGCTTACTGCCAAACCAAATCCAAAAAGCGTGCTGCCAAAAATCTTTTTTGCTTTGCTTATATTTTCTGTCCCACCCGCCCCAGAGGTGAAGTAGAGGATGCCCGCCCACGCAAACATTGCCACCGCAAGCGGGATAGAGAGCCCGATGAGAAACATGATAACGTTTTGCAGCAGCTCAACCAGGTTGCAGGCCTGACATTCGGTCGATTGGTCTCCGCTTGAGACACCGCAGGGCACGAGCCCCGAGCCTGCCGAAACATTGCCGGTTGCAGCAAATGCAAGCCCTGGGAGAGTTATTGCAATTGAGATAGCAAGAAAAAGAACTGCGAGGCGTCGCTTTGCCATGAAATATATTGTAGCACCCAAATGTATGTGCTCCTGACAAGACCCGCGAAAAAGTGTAGAGTATCCCTGTGCGGCTGCAGAATATTGAAATATGCGTCGGTGGTAGAGTGGTCAATTACAACAGGCTGTAAACCTGTCGGCTTCGGCCTACGAAGGTTCGAATCCTTCCCGGCGCACAAACGTAAAAATGTCCAGCTTATGCTGGGCATTTTTCGTTATGTGCTTGCCTGGAGCAAGGTATCTACATACCTTGCGGGAAGGATTCGAAAAGGCTCTCCCATATTTTTGAGCCCGTGGGCGAAAAAATGGGAAGCCTGTACTGCGGCTGTAAGCCGAGAATCCTACCCTGTTAAAGAAAAAGAGCGCCTAACGGGGCGCTCTTTGCGTTTGTTCGGATATCGTTCTAGGCAGCTTCGACGACAAAGGCCTCTTGATCAACAAGGGCTTTGAGTTCAAACCGTAGCGCCCTGAAATGAATCTCGGAGACTTCCTCACTGAGGGGGTGGAAGATGGAGTCAACCAGGCAGTCACTGCTCTTGAACCGTAGAAACTCACCGATTCTTGGCACGAGCAAGGGTGTCGGCCATTCCATCTCTTTTGAGATTCTTTCTGGTCCATTGGCGAGGTCTTCCTCTTCCTCGCCGACCCATCCGACTAGTCGAACTTTGGTCATTAAAAACTCCTGTGTGCGTTCACGAATTATATTGTCATCAAAATAACTATTCGTCAATAGCTTCTTTCAATTTCGTTCGGATATCGTTCATTGCGGCACACAAATTGACAAAATATATTTTTAAGGGTATCACTATTTTAGATAAATCGGCTCACCAAAGGAGAAACAGATGCACGAAAAGACAGGCAGAGACAGCATCGTCAACGCAATTCTCGATCATCCTGAAAACAAAGGTCGGGACAAAGACGAATTGCACGCACTTCGCAGAAAGCTTGTTGCCATGACCTGGAAGGAACTCCAGGCCGAATACTACAAGCTTTAGCTACCAGAGCCCCTTCGCTTCGTGCGAGTGGGCTCTTTTTTTTATTGACATACATGAAGAAAACCCCGATAGTGGCTTTGGAGGTTGGCATTGGGCCAACCCTTTCTCAAAGGAGACAGAAGTGAAGAAGTTCTTTTTGTTGCTCGGCGCCCTGATCGGGTTTGCCGTGGTGCTCCAGGCCCCGGCGCAGGCGTTCAACGTGGCGCTCATCAACGCCTGCCCCACCAACTACCACTACGTCAACCAGCAGGGCGACAAGCAGTTCTTCCTCCTGCTGCAGTGCGGCACCCACAACGAGGGCGACGCGATCCAGAAGGATAAGGCGAACACGGGCATCACCGTGCAGCTCGGCAAGGGCAACCTCGGCATCCTCTACCAGGATGGCAAGCACAATGCCGCTCTCACCGTACAGGTGGGCAAGGACAACAACTCTGTCATCACGCAGGAGGGCAAGGGCAACGAAGCCGGTGTTATGCAGCTCGGCAACGACAACGATGCCTCGGTAACCCAGACGGGCCACCTCAACGAGGCTGGCGTTCTACAGGTGGGCGACAACAACGCGGCGCAGATCTCCCAGGCCGGCGAGTTCAACTCCGCCACCATCGTCCAGAGTGGCAGTGGCAACTGGGGTGCGATCTCGCAGGTCGGTGTGGGGCAAAGCGCGACGATCTTCCAGTCGAGCAACTAAACAGGGCCCAAGCGCATGCGCTTGGGCCCTTTCTTTTTTATTCAGTTACTACCTTTTCTTCATCAAGCACATTCGATGCAACTTTTTTGCCACGCGAGCTCTTTTTTACCTCAAAGGTAAATTCGTTATTTTTTATACCCACCGTGATGATGCCACCCGAGAGCACGCCGCGCGACACCATAAAGTTGGCAACTTTGGTGAGGATTTTGTCTTGGATGAGGCGGCGGAGCGGTCGAGCGCCGTAGTGAGGGTTATACCCTTCTTTCGCCAAAAACTCATACACCTCAGGGAGAAGCACCAGTGTAATATCTTTCTGGCGCAAGCGCTCTACTACCTCCTTCACTTGGATACCCACAATATCTTTTATTGCGTCAGTTGAGAGGATGTTAAAGATGATGATTTCATCGATACGGTTTAAGAACTCGGGGCGGAAGTGCTCTTTAAGCGAGAGTGCCACGCGCTCTTTCGCCATCTTGTAGTTGTCGCTGTCGCTTGAGCCTGCAGTGGCAAAGCCAATCTGCTCCATCTTGTCGATATATTGCGCGCCAATGTTCGACGTCATGATGATGATGGTGTTGCGGAAGTTAACGCGGCGACCCTTGGCGTCAGTTAGGTAGCCGTTATCGAGCACCTGCAGCAAAATGTTAAACACCTCAGGGTGTGCCTTTTCGATCTCGTCAAAGAGAAGCACTGAGTAGGGGCGATGGCGCACAAGCTCGGTGAGTGCACCTCCCTCTTCGTGGCCCACATAACCTGGTGGCGCACCGATAATTTTTGAGACTGAATGCCTCTCCATATACTCCGACATGTCTACGCGGATAAGCGCTTTATCGTCATCAAACATAAACTCGGCAAGAGCCTTCGTGAGCTCGGTTTTGCCCACGCCGGTTGGCCCCAAGAACATAAACGAGGCAATGGGGCGATTCGGGTCCGAGATGCCGGCGCGCGAGCGCTTCACCGCGTCGGCAACTTTAGTAACCGCTTCGTTTTGGCCCACCACGCGCATATGCAAGTTCTCCTCAATGCGCATCAGGCGTTTTGCCTCCTCTTCGAGCATGCGAGAAACTGGGATGCCAGTCCATTTTGAGACAATTGAGGCGATGTCGTTTTCAGAAATTTCTTCTTTCAGCAGGCGGCGGGAGCTTTGGAGTTTTTTGAGTCGCTTCATTTTTTGATCAAGCTCTCGCTCGAGGCTCGGGATCTCTCCATAGCGGATTTCAGCGGCACGCGAGAGGTCGACTGCGTTTTCAGTCGTGTCGGCCTCAATGCGCAGGAGCTCGAGCTCTTTTTTGATGCTCTTAATATCAAGGAGGATTTGCTTCTCGTTCTTCCAGCGCACCTCTATTTCGCTCGTCTTTTCGCGAAGCTCGGCGATGTCGCGCTCAATAACCTTTACGCGATTTTTTGCATCACGATTGCCATCCTCTCCTTCGGCCTCTTTGCGGAGTGCCTCTTTCTCTACCTCAAGACGCATGATGCGGCGATGAGCGTCTTCGAGCACCGGCGGTTTGTTTTCGAGCGAGATGCGGAGTGCCGATGACGCTTCGTCGATAAGGTCGATTGCTTTGTCGGGCAAAAATCGGTCGGGGATGTAGCGTGCCGAAAGCTCGACAGCTGCAATAATGGCATCGTCAGTGATGTGCACCCCGTGAAAGAGCTCATATTTTTCTTTCAGGCCGCGCAAAATGGCAATAGCGTCGGGGAGCGTCGGCTCGGGCACATACACGGGCTGGAAGCGGCGTTGAAACGCTGGGTCGCGCTCGATGTGTTTTTGATATTCGCGGAGTGTGGTTGCACCAATGAGATGCAACGTGCCGTGCGCGAGTGCAGGCTTGAGCATATTGCTTGCGTCCATGGCGCCTTCGGCTGCGCCGGCACCTATCACGGTGTGGATCTCGTCGACAAAGAGGAGGATCTTCCCTTCTGCACGCTCGATCTCTTTGATGATTGCCTTGAGCCTCTCTTCAAACTCGCCGCGATATTTGGTGCCTGCAATAAGTGCGCCCAAATCGAGCGATACTAAATCTTTATCTTTAAGCGACTCAGGCACATCACCTATGGCGATGCGGCTCGCGAGCCCCTCGGCAATAGCGGTTTTGCCTACGCCCGGCTCGCCGATGAGGATAGGGTTGTTTTTCGTACGGCGCGAAAGTATCTGGATGACGCGCTGGATCTCTTCGTCGCGGCCGATCACTGGGTCGAGCTTGTTTTCGAGCGCCATCTTGGTGAGCGAGCGGGTGTATTTAGGAAGCGCACGAAACTTCTTTTCGCCGCCTGCGGCAGGTTTCGTGGCGCGAAGCTCGGTGAGCGCGCGCATCACACCCTCGCGGGTGATGCGAAACTTAGCCAAAATGTCATGCGAGTTGCCCGGCACATCGAGGATAGATATAAAAAGATGTTCGGTTGATACAAACTCATCGTGCAGCTCGGCTGCAATTTTTGCCGACTTCTCAAGCGCCTGCACTAAATCGGGAGTGAGGTAGAGCTGATAGGTTGGCGAGAGTGTGGCGCCGCTACTGGTGCCCTCGAGCGACTCGAGTGTCGTGTCGGTGAGCAAAATAACATCAACCTCGAGCTTATCGAGCACTGATGCCACCAAGCTGTCTTCTTGCAGGAGCAGCGCCGCAAGCAAGTGCAGTGGGCTCACCTGATTTTGCGCGCGCTCAACAGCAAGCTCGTGGGCTCGCCTGACCGCCTCCTTTGCCTTTGTAGTGAAGTGGTTGAATGGTGGCATATATTTTTAAGTTAGGATTGAACGCTAGTAGAGGTTGCAGGGGTCGCTTCGGGCACTGTATGTATTTTAGGGATGGTGTAGAAATCGGATCCTGAACTGTTTGCATCTGTGGTGGTGATGCCTATAATTTCGCCGAAGATCGTGATGAGTATCGAACCCGGCGTCACGCTACCCACACTTGCTTCGACTTCAGTTTGGCTGCCGCCCTCATTTTTAGGAAGGCTGGCGATCACGCCGCTGCCCACCGTGTCGGAGCCGACACCACCTACTCGTATAACTGATTGGCCGAGGCGGAGTTTCGAGATGTCAGCAAGTGGCGCTGGGGCAAAACCGGTCGAGGTGCCCACCGCGAGCGAAAGTGTTGCAAAGGGGCTCGTAGATGATGCCGCTTGTTTTTGGACAACAAGGGACACCCGCTCGCCGGAAGACAGAATTGCTTCAAAGCTGGTAGCTCCGGATGAGTCGAGTGCCGCGCGGTCGGTAAGAGCGGTGCCCTTGCTGTCTGTGATGACGCCCCGAGCCACTAAATCTTTCCCGCCCACAGTAGTGATGCGGATAATAGCTTTTTGGGTCTTGCCGATAGACTGCGCGGCCAAGTCGTCGTCCTTCACTATCACCGTTTTTTCGGTTACCGAGGCTGCGGCCGCACCTTGGGTGCTTGGCACCACTGTTTCTACAGTATGTTCAACGATTTGATTGATGACGCGAGTGACACCGGTTGGGGCTTGATCCATAAGCGACACGGTAACTATCCCCGTTGCAATCGAGGTTACAAACGAAACGAGAAGCGTTAGGAGGATTATTTGGTGTTTAGTAAGCTGTTCTAGATTCATAGCTTTATTAATTGGCCTTACTGTAGCACGTTTGCATAACGGTTTACAACTTTTTTAAGTAGCTGTGCAATGTGGCGCGCGTCGGCCATGGTGGCAGTTGGTAGCAAGGTTAAACGGATAGCACCGCGCGCCATCTCGGGGCTTTTGCCGAGCCCGCGGATCACATATGAAGGTGCCTCGTCTTCGGTGCTGCACGCCGAGCGGGTTGATGCCGCAACACCATGTGCGTCGAGCGAGAGTACTGCCATGTCGCCCACGAGCCCGGGGATCGAAATATTGCAGTTGTTTGCTACGCGCGCCTCACCCTCTGCACCATTAAGCTCTGCCTGTGGAATATTTTTTTTAATTTCGCTCCACATGAAGTCGCGGACAAACGAAATCATTTTTGAATTTTTTTCTGCATTCGCTTGCGCCTCAGCAAGTGCTACTGTGAAGCTGCCTATAAGCGGCACATTTTCGGTGCCGCTGCGCAAACCTCTTTCTTGCCCGCCGCCAAGCACCTGCGGCATGAGGTTGATGCCGCGACGCACAAAAAGTGCACCCACACCTTTAGGGCCGCATATTTTTTGCCCGTCGAGTGTCATCAGATCTACCCCTAGCTGCTCGACACCAAGCTTCATCCAAAGCGGTGCTTGCGATGCATCTACGTGGAGTAGTAACGGGAGAGAAATTCCCCCGCTCGGGCGCTCCGGGCCGCTAGGCCAAGTCATACCCTCGCTTCGAGAATTTCTCTCCCTTCTTACATGTCGAACGAGTTTTGCTATCTCGCGGATATTTTGGATAGTGCCTATCTCACTATTTATAAGCTGCACCGAAATAAGCACCGTGTCGTCAGTAATCGTTTCTTTTATTAAGTCGGTTGAAACTATCCCCCGTTCATCCACCACGAGCTCATGAAGCACAATTTTTTCTTCGTTTGCTATCGCACGCAGCGGCTCAAGCACCGACGGATGCTCGATTGAGCTCGTTATCACCTGTGCCTGCCATGAACTGTCAACAATGGCGCCGAGCGCACCCGCTAGTGCAAGCGTGTTGGCCTCGGTGCCGCCACTTGTGAACACTATTTCATCTGCATGAGCGCCAAGCACCTCGGCCACCTTCTCGCGAGCGCTCTCGAGCTCGCTTTTTGCCGCGAGCGCCTCTTTGTGGAGGCCGCTTGGATTGCCATATATATAGAGCAAGCGCGACAGCTCTTTGTGGGCACCACTCGAGAGCGGAGTTGCCGCTGCAGCATCAGCATAGACACGGGGCTTAAAAAATTGCATAATGGCCTCATTCTAACCGCCAGAGCCCCCTATATACAAGGGCGTGGAGGCTAAAAACCAATATGACAGATAAAGAACCTAAAACGCGGGAGCGTCCGCCAGTTGTAGCTATCGTGGGACACATCGACCACGGCAAGTCGACCCTGCTCGACTATATTCGCAGCACGCAGGTAGTGGAGGCAGAGGCGGGCGGCATCACCCAGCATCTTTCGGCATACGAGGCGACACACACTAACGCGAGCGGCGAGCATCACATTACGTTTCTTGATACTCCAGGGCACGAAGCATTTCGCGCGATGCGCACACGCGGCCTTGAGGTTGCCGATGTTGCTATCCTCGTAGTGTCGGCTGAAGACGGCGTAAAAGTGCAGACACTCGAAGCACTAAGGTTGATTGCCGAAGCAAAAATCCCGTTTATTGTGGCGATTACTAAAATTGATAAGCCGGGTGCGTATATTGAAAAAGCAAAAAACTCTTTGCTTGAAAATGGTGTCTATCTTGAAGGTATGGGCGGCACCGTGCCCTCAGTTGGTGTATCGGGCAAAACCGGCGAAGGCATCCCCGAGCTTCTTGATTTGATCTTGCTCGCTGCCGAGCTTGAGGGCCTCACTGCCAATATAGAGTCGCCTGCAACAGGTGTCGTGATAGAAGCGCTCACTGAAAGTAAGCGTGGAAGCTCCGCAACACTCATTGTGCAAAGTGGCGTGCTTACGAGCGGCACCTTTGTAGTGGCAGGGACAGCGTTTGCGCCAACACGCATTATGGAAAACTTTGTGGGCAAGCCAGTGAGCGAAGTGTACCCTGGCAGCCCAGTGCGTGTAGTTGGCTTCTCTGCACTCCCCAACGTGGGCACCGTGTGGACCGTTGCATCAAATAAAAAAGAAGCAGAGGCTAAAGCTACTGAAGCTCGCAGCAGCATTTTGCAAAGCGAGAGTATGACTCGGGCTAGCGCCCCGGAGCAAGCGAGCGGGCAAAATGATGCGGAGAGCGCCAGCGACGAAGAAAAACAAATCCTCGTGCTCCCTATCGTCATTAAGACCGACGTTGCCGGCATGGGCGACGCCGTGATGCACGAACTCGAAAAAATAAAAACCGGCGAGCAGATGGAAGTTAAGGTAGTTGCCCGCTCAACCGGCACCATTAGCCAAGACGATGTGCGCCTCGTAGGCAGCGGCAAGGTGCCCGGCATCGTGGTGGGCTTTAATGTAAAAATTGATAAAGAGGCGCGCGATTTAGCAACACGCCAAGGTGTTGAAGTGGGCATGTTTGAAATCATCTACAAACTCACCGAATGGCTCGCAGCCGAAATTGAGAAGCGCCGCCCGCTCGACCGCAATGAGCAAGTGGTGGGCTCGGCAAAAATCTTAAAAGTATTTAGCACACAAAAAGATAAGGTGGTGCTTGGCGGCCGCGTCGAGGAAGGTGCCTTAACCTCAGGCAGCGAGATCCGCATCATGCGCGACGATGCCGAGATCGGCACAGGAAAAATCGTGAGTCTGCAGACTGGCAAGACTCCAACCAAAACTGTGGGCACCGGAAATGAGTTTGGCGCGATGATTGAAACTGAAGTAGCCGTGGCCCCGAGCGACAAACTACAGTCATTTGCAGTAACCTTTACCTAATCACATGAACGACAATCGAGACGAAAGACTTAAAGAAGTGGTACGCGAAGTTGCGGCCGAGTTTTTGGCACGCGAAGCAAACCGCGATTCGCTCGTTACCGTTACCCGCACCGACCTCTCGCAAGGCGGCAAACACTGCAACATCTTTATCAGCGTACTCCCCGAATCGCGCGAAAAGCAAGCGCTCGCATTTGCCAACCGCCACCGCGGCGAGTTCTCAGATTACTTTAAAAAGAAGATAAAAGGCATGCCACCGCAGGTTGAGTTTATGCTCGACTTCGGCGAGAAGAACCGCCAGCGTCTCGACGAGCTCTCAGAATAACGGTAAAGTGATTGCAATCCTGCAACATGCAGGAAATGGCCACGTCGCCAAGTAGTAAGGCAAGGGACTGCAAATCCCTTATACGCGGGTGCGATTCCCGCCGTGGCCTCCAAATTTAACTATTGTGCGTAAGGTTTTTTTACTGTCGGCATTTTTTGATTGCCCACAGGTTGCCCAAAACCTGCTTTTTGAGGGCTTAATAAGTCTATAGCGGCCCGCAATGTTGAAGGGGCGAGGTGTGCATATTTCATCGTCATAGTGATGGTTGAATGCCCCAGCAACGCTTGTATTGAAGCAAGCGAGGCACCCTTCATCACGAGCTGAGAAGCGAATGTGTGTCGCAGTGTATGCCATCCGAATTTTCTTAACCCTTCTTTCTTGCGGATATTTTTTAATCGCAAGGCAAGACGTTGGTTATTGAATGGCTTCCCATCTTCATCCAAGAACACATATCCTTCCTTTCTCTTTCTTTTTAGAAGAATCCAACACACTTCTTCGGTCATGGGTACATACCGTTCGCGGTTGCTCTTGGGCGAAGCAAGTTCTTTTGTGTAATCGCATCTTGAGTGCCGAACAATTATCGTCTTAGCTTCCCAATCAATCGAAGACCATTGAAGCCCTCTGATTTCTCCCTGCCTCATACCCGTATGTAATGCGATGAGTAACATGTCATGTACTACCCCTTCAGTCTCTGTAAGCAACTGCTCTATCTCTTCAGGAGACAGGTAATTAATTTTTGGCGGCGGGGGCTTAAGCCAATTAAATCGAGGAGGCACACCCTCAAGCTCATACCACTCGTATGCAGTTACTAAACACTTCCTCAACACGGTCAGGTGGTTGTTTACAGTCTTTTTTGAGAGGCCTTTCTTAAGAACGTAGCTCTTATATTGCTCAATATGGTGACTACTGATTTGAGTAAGAATTGTTTTTCCAAAGAACGGCACAAGGGAGCGAAGAATGTACTTTTTGGTTCTCTGCTCTGAAGGTTTGTTGTTGGACACGACATACTCTTCAAACCACTTCCCAGCAAACTCCGCAAAAGAAAGCTCTTGGGTCTTAGACTGCTCGATAGATTCTCCACGCGATAGCTTCCCTCGTAGGGTGGCCTCGTATGCCTTTGCTCCCGCCTGTGTGTTTTCAGGACTTCGTTTCCGGTAGCGTATATAGCCTGCCCGGAAATCTATCCACCATGAATTTTTTATCTTTCGTACTGCCATAATGTTATTACTCGACTTGATCCACCCGCTGATTCTTCAGATAAGCAAAAATATCGTCCTTTAAAAAACGAATGCTGCCACCAATCTTAATGAATGGTATTTGGCGCGCCTGTTGTAAACGGCGCAGCCCTGATGAAGAAATCTTCAACCACCCCGCGACCTCTTTAATGGTCAGCAGTTCAGTTGTCGGATGAAGGTCGTTCGACTTGTTGTCAAAGAGCAATACAGGTTCGCTCTTTATCTTCGCATATTTTAAGGAAGGCATTAGATTTGACCTTTCCCATAGGAAAAGGCGGGTCAGTTAAAATAAGTAAAATCTTCCTTTTGACCATCCTCCTTTTTAGATGGAGGTAAATCTGATTCTTCCTATTCTTCCTGGCCCGCCCTAGCTAAATAGCTTAAAGCTGACTTACTTTATATATATCATGAAAATCTTCTTAGAAAAAGAATCTCTTAGCCTATCTTGATACCTAACTGATAGTGATAAGCTTACTGGCCTAACTAGATATGCTTAGAGCTTGCTAAAAGTAAACTACCACTCAAGTAAGGACTAATTCAATTTGCATCCTCATTTTCGTTATAGATTATAGAGTGATTAGAAGTCAGCCTGATACCCTGCATATGAAGCTACAGTAAGAAAAAGGGTAAATAATAGCAAAGGCAATATAATTCCTACAAGTATTCCAAGCCCTAACTTATAGGACTTTTTCATAAAAAAGAGCAGGGCTGTTATCAAAATCGAAATAGCAACAGGATAAGTAACCACAATGTCACTAAAGTGTGCGTTTCCCCAATTACCCCAAACAGAAAAAGGTACTAAACCAATCATTGAAATAAGAGCTATTTCAATTCCTATTCCTATTGCAAGTCCAAGAAGAAATTTTTTCACCTTAGGAAATTTAGACTCCTCCTCCAAATCCTAGTAGCAAAGCAAGTATTCCCACTAATAAGAAGAGTCCTAAAAATATCCCTCCCGCTAGAACATATTGTTTTTTAAAATAAATAACACCTAAAGATATTATTATTGAGAGACCCAATGGATACAGCAACATAAATGGTGCTGGGTCTAGGTATGCCTTTTTTACTAAAAATAGTGAAGCTAGTGAATAAAGTACAAACATACACAAAAGCTGTGTGCCTATTCCTATTAACATCCCTAAAATTAGTTTTTTCATTTATTCTGCTTTTATTTTCTTTTTTACAATAGCTTCTACCTCAGGCAGAGAATATAATGCTGGTGTTCTACTGAAGGGCCAATCATGATTATCAGAAAAAGTACCATCTAAAAGACTTTCATATTGTTCGTCGAGTATCATCGTAGGGTTAATTTTTTTGAGATGTTTCAGTAATGCCACTAGAGTCTTAGTTGGGTAGGCTCTTTCCCTCAAAGCTGTTTGGCGTAATTTACCCTGGTCATCAATTATGAAAAATACCATTAAACTACCCATCGATTTAAAAATGAATGTCTTCGCTCGACCTATATATTTTATGGAATAAATATCTAGTTCGTCCTGACCAAAAGACCTATATCCTTTATTTACTAATTGGCGATCATTAAATATTTCTATGTAAGTCGAATACCGAACCCAAGTAAAAAACAGTAAGACAATCGGTATGATTACCAAGCCTTCTAAATATCGCTGAGTAATACCAATTTCTATATAACTGACCACCGCCATACCTAAAAAAAGGATCGCGAGTAACCACACATTTATCCAGCTACTGTAATACTTCATTGTTCTATCTTATAAATTTAAGTGCTGTTTGTAGCAAGATATTAACGCTAGTCTCCAAGCTTGTCGATAGGGTCGAAAATCCGAGTTTGCCGATATTGCTCGAAAGACTTTCTGGAATAGAGTAAAAAGATGCTGTGCGACCCCCTACTGCGCTAAACAAATTTTTAAATGAATCAGAGGTAAATTGTTGATTGGTGAATCTATCCTCAATAAGTGAAGCACCGGCTGTTCCTAATACAGTAGGGATTATAGTGGTACCTTCTAATATTCGACCTGCAACCGTCGATATACTAGCGGAAGTTACATACTTCCAAGCCGGATCATTAATTTTTCCATCATCTTGCTTATCGTTATATGCGCGAACCGCGACACCTCCTGCCCCTTGGACGAGATAAGGGAGGGCACCAGTCTCAACCGCAGCTACACCTCCTATTGCTAATGCGCCAATAGCAGCGCGACCATACACTTGTGTCTCTGCAAAATTTTTGAGTCCGTAATATGCTTCTAATTTGTAAGGATTTAAGGCCGCATTGCCATTGTAAGAGAAGAACGAAGACATCGCGCTATTACCTGTAGGATCAATTTTTGTTATTGGATTGTTGTTTGCATATGAGTAACTATTCAAGCTTTGAGGATCTTCGAGATTTTGTTTCTTTGGATCTTCCAAAAACACCAGGTCTTCGCTGATAAAGCTACCCTTTGTTGGGCTCTCATATCGAGCCATCATGTAGTTTAATCCTGAAATTGCGTCTGCTTCGCTTGATGCGAATTTGCGCTTCTCTCCTCCATAAGACGCTGCTTTGGTGTCGATACGAGCTTGACCATAAGAGTAGAAGTCGAGAGTTTCCACGATGGCTCCCGCACCATCTGTAATAATATTTGAACCACCAATTTGGTCTGTATGTACGTATCGAATCGTTGTAGAAGCGGTTGAGATGGTAGACGTTGATGTAGTTGTACCCATACCCCCGATTGACGAAGTAGCTACTCTAAACGCCGCTATTACCATAGACCAGTCTTGGCCAGCAGAGCCTGTATAGGTATCTGGATAGGAGCCAGACGAAGTTGCCAACGTATAGCTAGCAGCTCCAAGGGTTGAACCTGTCCTATCTTTGTAAATACTTGTCCTACTAGTAGTAGCGTCGGTAGTTGAAAAACGAGAGAGTGTTGCAACTATAAGATCGCTGCTCGTAGCTGTGGTAACAGACACCGTAGGGTTGCCAGAGCCCCCGATAGCACTGTTTGACGCATCAAGCGGTGAAGAGGTGCTACAAAAAGTGATGGAAGCTGGTTGTGCGTGAGTGCTATTGGGTACGATTGGTCATTTTACATTTTCCTTATATCCCTTTGTTTTGCTTGCTAATCTGCGTTAAAGTGTGTGGTACGGCCATGCAACGAAGAGGTATGGCGGCGGTGTAAAAACCGCTGCACGCGGGTGCGATTCCCGCCGTGGCCTCCAGGTGAGGAATGCCTTCAATTCCTAAACCTGCCGGGATGATGGAATTGGTAGACATACAGGACTTAAAATCCTGGGAGCATTTAACCGCTCGTGTGGGTTCGATTCCCACTCCCGGCACACTAGAGAAATCCAGAATCTGTGCTATTATTTTTCGGAACGCGCATCCCGTTGCGTCGTTATGCGCCCATAGCTCAGTTGGTAGAGCAACTCCCTCTTAAGGAGATGGTCCAAGGTTCGAATCCTTGTGGGCGCACCGCAGTTGAAGGTTTGCTACATGCTGGGATGGCGGAATTGGTATACGCACGTGCCTTAGGAGCACGCGGGGCAACCCATGGAGGTTCAAGTCCTCTTCCCAGCACCAAGAAAATTTAGCAAAACCCGGCATAGGCCGGGTTTTGCTTTTGTGATATACCAAAGACAGACTGCACCCAACACAGGAGGCCTACACGATGTATCCCCCATCATATATCGGCATGACCGGCTTTAGCACGCGCGAGCAGGTGGAGGCGGTGCTCGCACATCGCAGCAAATCGGCGAAGCACTACCTCATGATCGGTGTGCTGGTGAGCCACAAATCGCTCCACGGGCAGCCGCTCGACCAGCCAAAGCGCTATCCGCCGCGCGAGGTGCTCGGCGACATCTTTACCGACGGCAAGCAGCTGCTCAATCTGCTGCACTTCAATACCAATGCGCCCGAGCAACTGCTCGACGACATGCTCTTGGCCCAAGACCTTGCCGGAATATTTTGTCACGGCTTCCAGCTCAACATGATGTGGCCTGATATAAAGATACTCCAAGGGTATCGCAAGTTTTGCCCCACCCAGGTGCTGGTGCTCCAATGCGGCAAACGTGCTCTTGAGCAAGCGGGTTCGCCGCAAGCGCTCGCCGACCGTGTTGGCAAGTATGAAGGCCTGATCGACTACGTGCTTATCGACGGCAGCGGCGGGCTCGGGCTCCCATTTGATGAGATATTGGTGAAAGAATATTTCAGCGAGCTCTCGAAACTTTCTGGCATCGGCTTCGGTGTGGCAGGCGGCCTAGAGCCTGGGAGCCTCTATCGGCTCCATCCGGTGTGGCGCAAGTTCTCAAACTTCAGTATCGACGCCGAGAGCGGTTTGCGGATCAATGACAAGTTCAGCATCCACATTGCCAGCCAATATCTTTCGATCGCCGAAGAGATCTTCAAGCAGCGCACACTTGTGCATGCAAGCGAATAACTTTTAGGAGCCCACTGTGGGCTCCTTTTTCTTTGGCAAACCGCTATTTTAGCCTTACGGCATAAGGCTTTTTAGCTTGACAAAATGGCACTTGTTGTGATATAATATACACCAGTGCAGCGCGGCTGCTCATCGACAACAAAATAACAGGAGAAATAAAATGCGCACTTACACTGAAGTGCTTCTGATAATTCTATGCGGAGTGACTGCTCTGACCGGTCTCTATGGGCTTGCGGCTCTCACATTCGGTTTTCTTGATTTTGGTCCTGTCCTGCTTCTTGCGGGATTAACCTTCGTCATCGCTGCAGTTTCTCTGCGGCAAATTCCGGCGTCTGACCCGCCGAGTATTGCAGGCCTTACTCGGTTGGGTCGGCGAGTATATGGGCTCGTCCTGAAGGAAGGCTACGTCTTTACGTTTCCCTTCCTCGAAGACCTGATCATTGAGTCTCGGGTCCCGGAGACTCGTACTCTAGAATTTGCCGCCATCCCCACGCTCGCAGCCGAAGCCGACGGCACTGCCAATACTCAAAAGAGAAGTGGCGGCTCGGTGAAGGCAAAAGTGATGTTCGTCTATTTGCCGGACATCAACGACGCCGCCGAAGAAGACGAAGATCATGACGGCTTCAATAAGTTCCTCAACTCTGGTGGGCGCGGAGGCGTCAACGCACAGACTGAAGGAATGACCGGCGGCACTCTTCGTAAATATGGCTCTAAGAAGACCTGGGAAAGCATGGCCTTCGCGAAAGCGGAGATCAGCGCCGACCTTATCGAGATGATGACCGGGGAAACTATCCCCGGTCGAAATGCTGACGGAAGCATCAGCGACGACGCAGTTAAGCAGTATCTCGACAAGACGCTCACCAACGGCATCGCCGACGTACATGATCTTGGGATCAAGATCAAGCGTATCGAGGTCATTGCAATCGACCCTGAAGGTGGTCTTGGAGAAGATGCTGAACTTGAAGCCCGCGAAACACAGCAGCGGCGCGCCGAGAGAAAAGATATCGAGACTGAAGCAGAGCTAGCAATGATCCACATCGAGAAGTCGAAGGTGGGCGACAAGCCGACCGTTACCTACAAAGAGGCACTCGAGTATGTGCGTCTGCGTAGGAACAAAAACTCGTCCGAAAATATTGTTCGCTCCAGCGGGAATCCGATTCTCGATGCAGCAACAGTATTTGGCAACAACCAGCAGAAGTAGGAGGCTCGCATGAGCTCATCACCCGCTCCGGCACATCCGAAAAAAGGAGGTCTTCCGGGCATACCGACCTTACGAAACGTAGGGCTTTCCGTTGGAGTCGCTCTCCTCTTGTTCGGGTTGTTGTTTATCTGGCATCCATGGACCAGCTGGGGCTTAGGCTCCAGCAGTCCTGGGGGTTCCACCACCTACTCCACCTCGGCGACGGCGCAGTGCCCAGGCGTTATACAGTCGGTGTCGCTCAATACGACGAGCGCACTGAGGGTAAACCCCGGACACATCTGCAACATCTACTTTCGGGTAGATAGAGGCACAGCCCTTCTCGCCGGGCCAGCTGGCTCGTTTGAGTTTGGGCCAGCAGGCAAGGTCGTCGACGCCCCCTTTGAGACTGCGCAAGCAGCCCGGGGCACCGCAGAAATGCGATATGTTCTTTGCTCAGGCAAAAAGAGAAATCTTGATACCTGGGACTGCCAGTAGCAAACGCAAGGGCGGGTCTTTCGAGACCCGCCTTTTTTCTTTTTTATATTTTAATTTTGAATCAGCTTGGGAGCGTTACATGCAGCGAGTTGGCGATGATTTTAAGGATCGCATATGCCGCAACCATAATAAACATGCCGATGAGGCCCCAGATCATGTGGCGCTTGCCGTTTTGTGCCCCCTCGCCTATCCCATTCATACCGGCCAAAAACTCAACCACACCCCACACAAACACCAAAAACCCCGCCGCAAAGATGAGTGCGAGGATCGGGTTTATGATTACTTCACTTAATTTTGCTGCAAATTCTTCTACTCCCATGGGGTTAGCGAACTTGTGGCACGAGAGGCACTTCAGGAGCCTGGCCACCTGACACACCAAGAGTATTTTGAGCGAGGCGCACGATGCCCCAAACCGAAACCATCACAAAGAGTGCTACGAGGCCTGCTATCATGATGCTGCGGCCATTGCCGCCACCCTCGCCTCCTGATTTAAGAACGTATTGCACCAAACCCCAAAAGAAGACAACAACCGCAAGGGCAATGAGAAGCGGGATGAGACTGTTTAAAATATTACCTGCCATTGCTATAAGGCTCGAGAGGTTATTGCCGGTAGTAGCCTGAGCAAAAGCAATAAATGGTGCTGCTAATAGTAAGGAACTGAGGAGTGCTGTTTTTTTCATACTAAATGTTAATTAATAGGTGTGCTTCAACTCTAACAGCCCTAAGCCCATGTACAAGACGCTCGTGTGGATAAGAAACAACGCTATTTGCACATGCCGTTGCCAAGAAGAGTGGCGCACATCACCTGCAATATCCCCCACACCGAAAAGATAACAAACAACGCTACGAGGCCCCACACGATTAAGTCGCGGGGGTTTGTGCCGTGCCCGCCCCCCTCGCCTCCTGCCGACATAATATATTTGACAGCGCCCCACATAAAAAACACGAGCGCGAGCGCAAAGAGCACCGGGATCATTTGGTTGATGAGCCCAATGACATTGCCGATGACGCTTGCGAGTGTAAGTGTCCCCATAATAGTATCAAATACACGAACCAACGTTGACCCCAAGTTGCTCCAGCGTGCCCACGATGACACGTGCAATGAGCGACGCACCTATGAAGATGGCAATGCCGATGAGCGTGTTAAAGAGATTGCTGCGCGCCTCACTGAGGCCTGTGGGGCTGCCGCGCGCCATGACAAATTTAAAGCCGGCATACACGATAAACAGCACGGCAATCGGGATGCCGATGATGAGTGCTGCGTTGAGGATCACGACGATAAGATCGCAAAAGCTATTTACCCCAAGAGGATTTTTAAGGGTATTTGAGCCTCCATATACGCCGCCGCTGTTTGGAGTAGTGACGCCCGCACTGTTAGGGCCACCAGGCAGGCTGGCTGAGTTTGGGCCACCCGTTGCAGCGACGACTGTAATGAGCGGTAAAAGAAAGATACTTATACTAAACAACAACCCCACTGCTGCGCGCAACTGTTTTGATTTAAAAAAATTCATACAAATTATTGCAAAAAATTATTGAAGGGGCACCAAACGCTGCAGCTCGAGCGCGGTGTCGGCCACCGCTTGCCCGCTTTGGCTTTTGCCGCTTACGACAGATTCTATCATGCTCTGAAATAGGCTATCTGTTGTTTTAGGCGCCGGGTCGAGCCATGCGCGCGAAATGAGCGCCGATTGGAGGAAGATGTCTGCTGCGGCATTTGCTTTGGTGTCGGCCGGCACATCGCGGCGCACCGACGGCAAACCCGTGAGCCCGGTAAACATTGCCGATGCCTCTTTGCCCGAGAGTATTTGTGCTGCCACAAGCCCGCCGCTCGCATTTTTTGCGGTGCGCGGGATAGCGAGGCCGGTCATGTTGCCATAGGTAACACGCGTCGCATTGCCCTCAATTTGAGGCGCAAGCGCCACCGAGAAGTGGAGGTTAGGGTTGCGCTCGAGGAGCCCCGCATACTCGCTGGCGAGGCCAAGATAGACGGCCAAGTCGCCCGAAACAAATGCGTCGGTCGAGCGCGGGAGCGAGCGATTCCACGAGTAACTGGTTTTAGACGGATTTGCAAATTCGGTATAAAAACGGAGCGCCGACTCGGCAGGGTTTGCCGGATAGCCCGCGGGAGTGCTGCCAAACACAACGGTAGGAACACCTTGCGTATTGCGGGTGATGATCATGTCGCCTGCCTGCATAAAGAGTGTTGAGAGAATCTCTTTTGCATGCGCCACGTTGCGCCACTCGCCAAGCGCGACCGCACTGCGCTTAACATTCGAGCTCGAGTCGAGTGAGGTGATTTTTGGCGAGAGTGATAAAAAGTCGTTCCAATATTTAGGAGGGGTTGCCACACCGGCGCCCGCAAATAAATCGCGATTCCAATACATCACCAGCGGGTCGACGGTAAATGGGAGTGCCTGCGCGCCATCCTGGGTAAGAAAGATCTGGCCTTCGTCTATAAACGAGCCCAAATAGGATGACTGCGAGACAGCACTGTATGGAATGGTGATGATTTTGTCGGAGTATGAAATAAGATCGCGACCCGCGAGCATAAAAAGATCGGGTGCGGTGCCATTTGCCATCGCGTTTAAGAGCTCGCTGTCGTAAGTGCTTGGATCCTTCTCTATATATGAAACACCTTCGAACGCTTTGTTGCCGGCGCGAAGATTTTCGATCGCAAGCTGCATCACACTTGCATCAAGCGTGCCCCACACCACCACTTTGCCGATGCCGCGGCCGCCAAGAAAGCCGCCAAACGAAGCAAACACCCCAATACCCACAAGGAGGAGTGCGGTGCAAAGCCCTAGAACAATTATTTGAAAGTTAGATGTTTGCATCTCACTACATCATGCGGCTTATGCCGATTTTTTGCGAACGATAAATCCCCAATGGTACTCTCCTGCCGGCACATCACGCACAAGGCTGAAGTGCTGCTGCTCAAACATCTTAAGCGCGGCAGCTCGAGTAACCACATGCCCCTCGTGCGGCCCAAGGCCACCGTACGAAGCCGACCAATCAATCACGAGCACTTGGCCGCTTTTTTTGAGGATGCGCCTAATCTCGGCTACAAACTCGTTTTTATCTTCGAGAGTAAATAGGATGTTTGCAGCGATAGCCATGTCGAACGCTCCTTCGGGCAAATGGGTACCGCCAACCACCTGTGCGTCGCCTTGCACCACCTCAACATTGCTCAAACCTTCGCCTGCAGCGAGGTTTTTGAGGCGCGGCAATAAGTCGCCACGCTGGTCGACTGCCCACACCACACCAGAGTCGCCCACCGCGCGCGCTGCTGCGCGGGTAAAAAATCCCGAGCCCGCGCCTAAGTCGGCAACATACATACCCTCATGCAAATGAGTTGCACTTATCACACTTGCAGGGTTGAGGAAGGTACTCGCGTCCATCCCCTTCAGTATATCACCGCTTACAGCGGGATCCCGCCCGAGGCGGTGATATCGACTTTATCGCTCTACGCTCACGACTTGGGGAGAGGTAGCGGTGTCTTGCGAGCGCAAAACGTGCGCGCCCCAAAAAGAGTACACCGCGACGGATGCAACCGAAATGGCAAAGACGGCAAATGCCTCATTGCGGCTCATTTTATACATCCCGGTATACATACGCTTCATATATATGTACACGTACGAGAACTGTTTTTATTACAATCCCGAGCCGAAGGTTCCCGTTGGGGAAAGATAAATCCCGCGGCCAAGTGGTCGCGGGATGGTCGGGCAACTATTTGTCGCCTGAATAGGGCTTAGTGAACCCGAGCCTATGAAGGATGACTGGAGCTTTTTCATGCCCGGCATGAAAGTCGGGAGCCTCTTCGGTAGAAATGAGAAAACCCTTCTCTTTGCCTGAGATGATGCGGTGCGCCTCGGCCATGGTCAGGAACGGCCGACCATCGCTCTCGTATATACCATTGCGCCGGCGAGTAAACACCATCCCATCTTCTACTCGGGTAAGAGTTTTCGGGCGCTGCGCGACCTTGGCCTTCTCCTTTTTGCGTTCGTGCAAATGAAAGCATCCCCGAACGTGCTCAAACATCAAGATACCCCTTGTTTAGTTGAGAATCTGCACTAAAGAACTGACGCTTAAGTGACCATAAACCCATAGCGGCATCGTGTCAATTTTTTGCGGTGCACGAAACGGCCTTTTTATTTATTGAAAGCGAAGGAGGGCGACAAAAATTGCGCCGATGTAGAGCCACGCCCAAGCGGGCACGTGCATGCCAAGAAACCGGAGAAGCACGCTTTTGGTATTTTTAGCTTGCTCAACCAAAATAATGCTGAGCCACACGAGGCACACTGCCGGCACCGAAACGATGAGCGAGATGATAAGAATCTTCGGCTCTGTGGCCCACACGCGTGCCCAATCGCCAAGCGAGGTGAGCAAATCAAATGCAAAATAACTGAGCACTATCGCCGACCCCCACCCCAGCACCAGTGAAATAGTTTTTGTGTTCATATTTTTAGTTAAAATAATAAATTAGAGGCTGAAATATACAATCGAAAAAGCTGTTGGCACAAAAATAAACCACGCAAGAAGAATTAGGGAGAGGGTTAGAAAAACATTTTTTGATTTAACTGAAGTAAACACAGCAGCTAGCGACATCAACATAGGAATCAAAGTCGCTATTAAGAGATATATCAACGAGCCTGGATTATACTCGAGCACGTGAAAAAAATCATTATTTTCGTAAGATCCAAAAGTTATAGAACTAAACAATAGTGGTCCCGCAAAATAGATTAAGACTCCTGCAGAACAGATTGTGAGTACTGTAAGCCATTTAGATTTCATATTTTAAATTGATCCCCCTCCCCCATCGCCACCACCTCCGCCTGCATCTCCACCTGAAGCGGTAGACGTAGCAGCGCTTGAGTCGCCCCCAGTATGCGCACCTGCGTCATGAGCTGCAGCGTGATGCGAATCATCGCTGCCTGCCACAATAACAGGAGCGATTATTGCCCCGCTCGCATCACTCGATTGAGCTCCCTGCTTTTTCTTACTTCCAAACAAATTACTTAGCCAAGACATATTTTAGGGTTACCTTATAAGCTTCCAAAATTACCCACTATTACTATAGCAGTTTAAATTTGACGCATCCGCATTTCGTGTAGAGTCATCTGTTCCGATAGTTTCTATTATTTTATAAAGAATTTTCTTGTTGAGACAGCAATCAGGTTATGCAGATAGTGGGCTATGACTGCAGGCCAGATACTGCCCGTCAATAAAGTAATAATTACAAAAATCGGTCCAGCAACAAAACCGGCATAGAGAATTTGCCTTATAACCCCTTGCTTGCCTTCCCAAAAAATATTTTTAAAATGCCAGATACCAAAGAGTAGACAAGAAACAACAATGGCAATTTCTAATGTCCAAATATAGGAAAAGTAACTAAGCAAAAATCCTCGAAAAATTATTTCCTCGGTAATGGGAGCAAACAATATCCATATGCCCACAGGATAGTTGTCGAACACTTTACCCGTTTTCTTAAATTGTAAGTATTGGTACCAAGTAGTAAGTATAAAAAGACCAGTGATTATAAAAACCTGTAGCCCAGATGGCAAAAATTCAATAGATTTAAGCTCTAAAAAGTTCATGTCTTTCTAAACTTTACAAACACACAAACGATGCAATTGCGTCGCCGTCGCGGAGCTTCATGATGCGCACACCTTGGGTCGAACGGGAAAGGGATGGGATTTCGGCGAGGCCAGTGCGGATCACCTGGCCTTTCTTTGAGATAACCACCATTTCGTCGGCGCCTACCCCCTCTTCTTTCGAAATTACTTTTGCGGCAATGAGCGCGCCTGTCTTTGGCGTCACCTTCACTGTTTTGATGCCCGAGCCGCCGCGCTTTTGCACCTTGTAGTCGCTCACCGGAGTTGTCTTGCCATAGCCATTGCGCGACACCACGAGCACCTCAAGGTTCTTCATACCCTTTTGCACCACATCGGCACCAACGATAAAGTCGCCCGCAGAGAGCTTCATGCCGCGCACGCCGCCGGCACCGCGACCCATCGCGCGGATGTCAGATTCTTTAAAGCGAATAGACTGACCCTTAGATGAAGAGAGCAAAATTTCATCTCCCTTTTCAACAAGAAGCGCAGCAATGAGCTCGTCGCCCTTTTGGAGTTTAATCGCGATGAGGCCACTTCGGCGCACGTCGTGGAATGCCGTTGCATCAACTTTCTTCGCAACGCCCTGCTTGGTGATCATATAGAGGAACTTCTCGCCCTCCTTTTGATTTTTGCGCATCGGCAAAACGCTGGAAACTTTTTCGGTGTCGGTGATAGAGAGATAGTTTACAATCGCCTTGCCCTTGGTTGAGCGCTTTGCCTCAGGGAATTCGTAGAATTTAATTTGATATGCTTTGCCGCTATCGGAGAAGAAAAGAAGGTCGGAGTGCGTTGAGCTGGTCATAAACGTGGTAATGAAGTCCTCTTCTTTCGTGTCGAGGTCTATCACGCCAACGCCGCCGCGCTTTTGCTTGCGGAACTCTTCGGGATTGGTGCGCTTTACATAGCCACCCGCAGTGAGCACGAGCACTTGCTCTTCGTCGGGCACCAAATCTTCGACATTAATAATGCCGGCTGCGCCTTTGATAACTTTAGTTGCGCGGTCATCGCCGTATTTAAGTGCGATAGCACCGATTTCGTCGCGGATAACCGCGAGCATCTTTTTATCAGATTTAAGGAGCGCAGTGAGCTCCTCGATAAGCGCCTGCACTTCTTTAAGTTCGTCTTCAATTTTTTGGCGCTCGAGGTTTGCAAGCTTCTGGAGGCGCATCTCGAGGATGGCTGTTGCCTGCAGCGCAGAGAATTTATATTTCTTAACCAAGTTGGCATGCGCATCAGCGACATCTTTTGAAGCGCGGATGGTCTTGATGATCTCGTCGATGATGTCGAGTGCCTTTTTGAGGCCGAGCAAGATGTGCTCGCGCTCCTGCGCGCGCGTAAGGTCGAACTGTGTGCGGCGGCGCACCACGTCTTTGCGGTGTTTGATAAACTCCTGCAAAATGCCTTTAAGCGAAAGTGTTTGCGGCACACCATCAACCAAAACCACCATGTTGAAGTGGAAGGTGTCTTCGAGCGCCGTGTGCTTGTAGAGATAATTTAAAACTTTTTGCGGATGCGCACCTGTCTTAAGCTCTATTACAATGCGGATATCTTTTGCAGACTCGTCGCGCAGGCCGCGGATGCCCTCGATTTTTTTGTCGCGCACCAAATCGGCGATGCGCATGATGAGATCGGATTTATTGACGCGGTATGGGATGGACTCCACCACGATTTGGAAGTTGCCTTTTTTATCTTCAACAATGTCGGCAACGCCGCGCACCACCACGCCGCCTTTGCCGGTGGAGTAGGCGTGCAGCATCGCTTTTTTATCAAACGCCACTGCCCCTGTTGGGAAGTCGGGGCCGGTAACATGCTGCATCAAATCTTCGACCGTTGCATCCGGGTTGTCGATGAGCATGTGGAGTGCGCTAGATAGCTCGCGCAAGTTGTGCGGAGGGATAGAGGTGGCCATACCCACGGCGATGCCGAGTGTGCCGTTGAGCAAAATGTTTGGCACCGATGCAGGCAGCACGACCGGCTCTTTAATGGTGCCGTCATAATTGGGGCGCCACTCTACCGTATCCTTTTCGAGGTCGTGGAGGAGCTCCTCTGACATGCGGGTCATCTTTGCTTCGGTGTAGCGCATAGCCGCGGCGCCGTCGCCGTCGATCGAACCGAAGTTTCCTTGGCCTAAAATAAGCGGATAGCGCATCGAAAATTGTTGCGCCATCTTTACCATCGCGTCATACACTGATGCGTCGCCGTGCGGATGGTATTTACCAAGCACATCTCCCACTACTGCTGCCGACTTTCGAAAGCGTGCACTTGGGGTGAGGCCCATGCGATGCATCGCGTAGAGGATGCGGCGATGCACGGGCTTGAGGCCGTCGCGCACATCCGGGAGCGCACGGCTTGTAATAACCGACATGGCGTAGTCGAGATATGCTTCGCGCATCTCGGTTGAGATGTTGCGCGCCACTATGCCGGTGGTGCCATCGGTGCGGCCATCTTTTTGCGGCACAGCTTCCTCCTCTTGATTTTTATCTTTAGCAGCCATGGGTGTAATTAAAAGTTAGTCGTTGATGCAACCTGCAGTGTGTTGCCCGTTGCCTGGCCCGGCAATTTAAATGCCGACACTACCGAGGCGAGCTGCGAGGTAAAGGTGCTTGTTTGCTGCACCACGTTTGCGTTCGGGCTCGCGAGGCGAACGCCGAGCGTGGCTACCCATCCAACAAATATAACCGCCGTAATGCTACCTGCAATGCGCATCGCCACTTGGCGGCGCTCGTGCGGAGCTTTTTGCTTAATGTGTGCGAGGTATTTTTTCATGCGTGGTTAAGATTCGAGCACGATTATCTCGCCCTGCTTGCCATCAAGATCTTTTTTCTTAACGGTAAGCTTCTCGATCGGCTTCACGTCTACTGCCGCCTCCTTAAGAAACAATTTTAGCGCATCTTTAGCCCCTATGCCCGCTTGCCCTGAGCTTGTCGAAGGGTAGTGCATCGGGATAATCGCCTTTGGCTCAAGTTGCACGGCAAGTTTGTAGGCCGCTGCATGGTCGAGCACACCCTCGCCGCCAATTGGGAGAAAAAGAATGTCGATGTCGTCGAGCTCTTGCTTTGCCGCTTGAGGGATGTCGGCCGAGCCGAGCGCCCCGAGGAAGCAGAGGTTCATACCCTCGAGTGCCACACCATATATAGTATTGATGCCTTTATCGCCTCCATAGCTCGTCTCAGAGCCAAAGCCGCGCACCGCAACCTCTTTTACTTCATATTCGCCTGGGCCCTGGATAACAAAGGGTTCGCGATCGCCAAAAGAGGCGTTTTCTACACCGTTAAAATCTTCGTGATCCATCGAGATAAGCACGATGTCGGAGCCAAATTTAGACGCTTTGAGAGAGGAATCCTTAGATGGTGGGTTGAAGGAGAGGGTCAAATTACCCTGGGTAATTTTAAAGCACTCGCCACCCATGTAGCTGATAACCATGGCATTATTGTAGCATATTTGAGGTTAAAAAGGGTGATTTTTAGCTTCAAATGACACACTTTTTAGGACTTGACAATAAACAGGAGGTAGGCTATATTTCTCGTGCGTGCGTCCCTGGATCCCCCAGAGACGAAGAAGCGCATTCAGGAGACTGAAATGAAGTGTTCCTATTTGACCCTGATTGGGGTCAGCCATCTGGCCCTTGCCGCCTGCGCGGTGAGCATGGACCTCGGCGACAGCGGCAACATTGGCAACAACGATGATCTCGGTGACCTGGGCGGCGGCGGCTCGGCCAGCGGCTCGATCCACGACATCCCGGTCGACGGCATCGGGCACCAGCTCGGCGCGAGCGGCGAGACGGTGGACAAGGATGATTCGCTGATCAACGACGTCGGCGGCGCCGACACCAGCCAGCTCGATTCGGCCAGCGGCGAGACCGACCAGGCCGATCTCGGCCTCGACTCCGGCGGCGGCGGCGAGCAGCAGCCCAATCCGGACAAGCCCGAATTCGGCATCATCTGACGTTCGACGCTTCACTTCGGTGAAGCACCCCCTCCAATCTTCGGGTTGGAGGGGCTTTTCTTTACCTAAAAACACCACATTTGCTGGCACTTGACAAATACTTGCAGGGGGTGTATACTGCCCAGCGTCAACAACGTCCATGAAAGGACACTGCAATGACGAAGTTCTTCACCCGTGAGTATCTGTGCGACATGATCACCGGCGATGCCGACTTCGACGACTCGGGCGGCGGCCACGACCTGGCCCTGCTCGTCGGCACCAAGAGCGGCGATGTCCGCTAGTTTCGATCTCGTGAACCTCGACATCTCTGCTTCGCTGATCGGCTGCCTCGTGGCCGCCGGCGGCGATGCCTCGATCGTCTGCTCGCCGAGCGCTGTGGCCCACATCCTGGGTGCCGGTGCCGGTGGTTCGGCGCCGGCCTGACGGCCCGACTGGTTGCACTGGGTATTTCCCCGGTACGCGCCAGGCGACGATCGAATTCGCCCTTCAAGCCACGGTGGCTACGGGCGATCTGCCGGACGTGTTCCGGCTACGTGAAGCAGATCTCTCCTACAATGGAGTTGAGAAATGCGCATTCGCGACGGTCCGTAAGGACACCCCCCCAACAGGCCCCTACAACTTCGGTTGTGGGGGCTTTTTCTTTATCCACCTCCACTATTTTTAAATCTCTTGCGTAGTTTTGAGCAGGGTGTATATTTGCCCTTGTGCACCTCGGTTGGCGAGGTGATGACAAGCAATAGGAGGATTCTTCTATGCGCCTTCGTTCTTCGGCCATCCGTGGCTCCCCTGCTTCCTATCCGGAAGGCAATGGCTTCGTCCACGCCCTCGCGACGACCGGCCACCACTACCTGGCAGCAACCACCGACCCCTGGGACACTGTTGTCCTCGGCGGTGTCCGCATCATCTGAACTCCAGTCGGAGCAAGAAAGGGCATTACGTCCCCCTCATGTTTACTCGCGATGTGAGCTCCGCGCATCATCCAGACCCCTAGCTTCTACAGCTGGGGGTCACTTCTTTTTCATCTTGCCAATTTTAAAAATCCCTGTATATTAATGAGCAATAAAGGGCGCTTGCCTGATATTAATAGAAACCACGCGCATAGGAGTAAAGCCAGGTCTTGGCCCCCTATCGTACAAATCAATATGACCCCAAAGAAAGCTACGAAAGCAGCAGAAGCTGAGGCGCTCGAGGAAAACCTCGTGCTTACACTCATGCACTCATTTGCCGAGAAGGCTCCTGAGCCTCCAAAGCCAGGTGACATTGTTGAAGGCTCGGTGCTCGCGCTCGACCGCGCACGCCTCTATATCGACCTCCCTCCGTTTGGTACCGGTATTATTTTTGGCCGCGAGTATCTTAATGCCCGTGAGGTTATTAAGCGCACCAACATCGGCGACCGCGTTGCTGCTAAAGTTATTTCTGTAGACAACAAAGAGGGTTATATCGAGCTCTCGCTCAAAGAGGCTCGCCAGGCGATTATCTGGGCTGAGGCTGAAGAGGCAGTGAAGGCGAAGGCGCAGTTTGAGCTCCCGGTGAAGGAGGCAAACAAGGGCGGCCTTATCCTCGAGTGGCAGGGTATCGCAGGCTTCCTCCCAGCGTCTCAGCTGAAAGCCGAGCACTATCCACGAGTCACCGACGGCGACAAAGACAAAATCCTCGACGAACTCCGCAAACTGGTGGGCACTAAGATCCTCGTCTCGCTTATTGGTGCGCAGCCAAAAGAAGGCAAGCTTATCTTTAGCGAGAAAGGCATTGATGATAAAGAGAAGCGCGAGCTCGCTGCAACCTATCAGGTTGGCGACGCAGTAGAGGGCACCGTAACCGGCATGGTAGATTTTGGTGCCTTCGTGAAGCTTGAAGAAGGTTTGGAGGGCCTCGTGCACATCTCGGAGATCGATTGGGGTCTCGTTGACGACCCACGCCACTTCTTTGCAGTGGGCGACAAAGTAAAAGTGAAGATCATCGACATTAAAGACGGCAAGATCTCACTCTCGGCAAAAGCACTGAAAGAAAATCCATGGGTTGCTGCAGGCAAAAAGTATGCCAAAGGCGACAAGGTTGAGGGCGTAGTAATTAAGTTTAACAAGCACGGCGCACTTGCCTCAATTGAGGAAGGTATCGCAGGCCTCGTGCACATCTCGGAGTTCGGCACCGAAGAGAAGCTTCGCGCCGCGCTCGAGCTTGGCAAGCGCTACCCGTTTACCATCTCGCTCTTTGAGCCAAAAGAGATGCGCATGACACTCTCGTTCCTCACGGCAGAGAAGAAATAAATCTAAAAAAAATTAAGTAAAAGAAAAAGGCCACCGGGGTTTCCCTCGGCGGCCTTTGCGCATGAACACGTCATGCGGTCTGCTTTTGCTCACGTCTGATCTCATGCGAGCTGCGGGGCCGCTCGTCGCCGAAGATGGTTTTGGAGAGAAAGTCGACCCCCTGCTTGTGGGCCTCCTTCGAGAAGAGCTTGCCGATCTGCTCCTCGATGAAGTTGAGCTGGATCCCCACGTCGGCACCAAGATCGCGGCCAGACTGAGTGAGCTCAAGCCAGCGAGTACGCTTGTCGACACCGGGCCTAGAGGCAATGTAGCCACATTCGACAAGCTGCGTCAAATTGTAGTTGACGTTGGAGCCATGGTAGTAGCCCAGCCGCCTGAGGTCTGCTGGACGAACCGGCACGTCGGGGTTGGCCGCCATGCGGGCCAAGATGAGTGCCGCCCTGAAGTTGATGTTCTCAGGGATGTCGACAGCGTTTTTGACGTAGCTTTCGATCACCTGCTGCAGGTGATCGGTGCGCGAGTAGAGGTCGAGCGCGGGAAGCCCCGCAAAGTTGAGATGCTGTAGTGTGGTCACTTCATTCTCCTTTTGAATAGGCCCGTAAGAACACCTAAAAGTATTAGAGCATATTTGAAACTCTCGGTCAACTCTCCCCGGGCAAGAAGAAGCCCCGCATACGCGGGGCCTTAGATTAAGCTCACTCGAGCAGCTTGGGTGGAAAAGAGAGCATCGAGGCCAGATGGATCTTGATGCTGTCCGGGCGCTTCGGCCCAAACCGGTCTTCGGGATCGTGCTCGTAGAGCAACTCGTACTGAACCTTGTGAAGAATGAGCATCGACTCAAGCGCCTTGAGGTATATACTCCACTTTACCCCTTGTTTAGCACGCTCCTCGGGAGCAAGCGAGACCATCATCGTATACGGCTGAACAATCTCGAACCGCGTACCGTGAGGAAATCGCAGGTAGGGACTGCTCCCTATTTCAGGGTCGCCCGTGGGCGGCTCCCCTCCTGTGGGCTTCTTAGGACGAAAAAACGATACGACGTTGTCTGACATACGCTTTCCTCTCTGTTACTTCCGCGGTTTGACGAAAATATATTCGTCGTCGATAGGAACGAGTGTGTCAGCGAAACTCACGCTGCTTACAATGCAAAGAGGGTCGTCCCTCCTGCCTCGACCAACACGCAAGATCCTGCTGGGAGTCTCGAGATCATTGGTGTCGGTAGCAATAGTGAGCCACTCTCCACATGGTTGGTCTTGGTAGGCAAGCCGCAAGGCAAAACCAACTTCATACCAACATTTCTCCAGGCCAAAGTGGAGCGCCCGCGCATAGAACGCATTGCGCTTTACCCCCTTGGGGTCGGCGAAGCCGAGGCTTCGTGGAGAAACTCGCACCAGATCGACTTCGTTCTTGCCAACCTTGAATGCTTCTTTGAAAAAGCGACACGCCACACTATCGTCGTCGGCCAACAAACGAATCGGGCCACAAACGCGGTAACCTCCTTCAGACAAAGGCCGGCGATAGTACTCAATGAGCCGAGCGTGAGTATCAGAATAAGTGAACGCGGCTCGAAACTTCTCTCTCATGACAAGAGTCTTCCAGACAGGAAAGTCCTTCGTCGTGATGATGCTGTCGAGCATCGACAGCACAAACTCGTATGAACGTTGGCCCGAGACAAGCATTCTACAAAGTTTGGCAACTTTAGAGAAAAATCTATAGAGCTCGACAACTTTAGAGACAAAGTCGTCGCGGCGGTGATCGGGAGGAGGCACCGGGAGGGTGCCCAAGGTCGGCACTGCGTGCTTATTCATGATTGCCCTCTGTGTTGAAACAATTACGAAAAGAACTCTAAGTGAATATAATAACAATTTAGTAATTTTGTCAAAGAAAAAGGCCGCCGGGGTTTCCCTCGGCGGCTGGTTTTGCTCTGCTTACGCTGCGGTTGCAGAAACATCTTCTTCGTCCGGGTCGCGCAGCACGTAGCCGCGGCCCCAGATGGTCTCGATATAGAAACTCGTGCTACGCCCGCTTGCCCTCGCGAGTTTGGCACGCAGCTTGCAGATGAAGACATCGATGATCTTGAGCTCCGGCTCGTCCATGCCACCGTAGAGATGGTTGAGAAACATCTCCTTGGTGAGCGTGACGCCCTTGCGCAAGCTAAGCAGCTCGAGCATCTGATATTCTTTGCCGGTGAAGTTTACACGCTGGCCACCAACCTCGACCGTCTTGGTGTCGAGGTTGACGGCGAGGTCGCCGGTCGAGATCACCGACTGGGCGTGGCCCTTCGAGCGGCGGACGATGGCGTGGATGCGGGCGACCAGCTCGTCCTTGTGGAAGGGCTTGGTCATGTAGTCGTCGGCGCCAAAGCCGAAGGCGCGCACCTTGTCCTGAATGCCGGCGAGGCCGGAGAGGATCATAATGGGCGTCGGTACCTTGGCGACACGCAGCGTGCGGAGCACCTCGTAACCCGACATGTCGGGAAGATTCAGGTCGAGCAGGATGATGTCGTAGTCGTAGAGCTTGCCGAGATCGACACCTTCTTCACCAAGGTCGGTGGTGTAGACGTTGAAGCTCTCGGCCTTGAGCATGAGCTCAACCGACTGCGCAGTCGCGGCGTCGTCTTCTATCATGAGCACTCGCATGTAATCCTCCTTCTGGGATTGATATGAAAACGCAAAAACGCTTGAACAAGTCTCAAGAGAAAATACTACTAATCTAAAGTTATGTCAACTAAGTTTCAACAAAAAAGGCCGCCGGGGTTTCCCTCGGCGGCCTTGCGGCTGTTAGGCCTTTTCATGAGCGCCGACGATCGGGCTCTTATACATAGCAATTATTTGCGGTTCCTTAAATCAAAACAGGTTTCGCCCTCTGCTGAGTCGGTTGGCTGCGCAGTGCCCGCTGCTACGGCACATGGCTGGCCGGCAGGAGCAAAAGAAAGTCCAGAGAAGTCGGGGTCGCTTCCTGCACACAGCGCTGAGTCGGGCTCAGGTGGTGCGTCAGAGCCTATAAGCAACGCTTGGCTCGCGGTGCGCTCAAGCGAGGTGCCCACATGAAAGCCGGTGCACATGCTCCCTTTGCCAATTGCGGCGTAGGTATACTGATTATTTACCAGGGGGTCGCGTGGAACTACCTGCATGATGTCGCTACCTTCGAGCGAAACGCATCCATCTTTTTGATACAAGCATGGAGGGAAGGATCCTGTTTCGTTTTTATACTCCTCGAGCGCAAAGCGAATCTGATTGAGGCTCGAGATGCGGATCACATCACGCTCACGTGCAGCGGTGCGGTTGTTAGTATCAAACTGCATATACACAATGGTGCCTATAAGCCCCAAAAATACGAGTATTTCTATTATTCTAAACAGTGAAAGGTTTTTCATACAAATTTTTTAATGCGCTATGGCTTAACGTCGTAACATGTTTCAGTGCCGCTTGGTTGCGCAGTGCCTGCAGTTGCGCTGCACACTGCCCCGCCCGCTGCCGCCGAGAGCCCAGAGAAGTCGATACCGCCGTTGGTGCATACGGTAGTGGCCGCAGCATCTTTGTCTCCGCGCAATACTTGATTGGTATTGGTGACGAGTGAGGTGCCCAAGTGATAGCTAGTGCAGTTGACACCGCTCCCGAGACCTACATAGGTATACTGCGCGCCGCTTGGATCTTTCGGCACGCGCGGCATTCCACCAAGACCACCTTGTAGCGTTGAAGCGTTTACACACGCGCCACCCGTGTAGAGCGCGCAGGGGTACTTGCCGTTCGCATTGTAATAGAGGTCGAGCGCGTATTGTATTTGCCTCACTTCGGAAATTCGTTTTGCATCGGCCGCACCTACTCTTGAGCTGCTTAGGCTTGCAAGCACTATGCCGGCCAAGATACCAATGATGGCAATGACCACAAGAAGCTCAATGAGGGTAAATCCTTTTTTAAAAGTTCTCATGCGCTAAGTAAGTTAGCTGCATTCTATACAACATCACCAAACTGCGCACTAAAGTTATCCACATTTATTTGGTGTGCGTTTGCATCGTGGCAACCTCCCTGCCCTCGGTGAGCAAGAGCTCGATTGCTTCAAACACGGTCTTGCGCATTTTTTTGAGCCTATCTTCTTCGGTTGCTTTAAATGCGCCAAGCACAAAATCTACCACTTTTTCGGATTCGGGTTTGCGAATCCGCCCTGAGCTTGTCGAAGGACTTATACCAATTCGAATTCTTACAAAATCTTTTGTCTTAAGGGCTTTTTGTATAGAGTCGACTCCTCGGTGCCCGCCTGCACTGCTACCGAAGGAGATTTTTACCGTGCCGAGCGGCAAATCGAGCTCGTCTTGCAGCACCACGAGCTGTTCTGCCTGTTTTTTGGAGCCCACAATAGAGATAAACGCCTTTCCGGAGTTATTCATATACGTATCCGGCAGCACGAGGAGCGCCTTTTTGCCAAACAAATCTGTTTTCATCGATGAGCCGTGGATTTTTTTATCATCCTTCCACTCGCCACTCGCATTTTTTTTCGCAAACGCCAATAAAAAATCTCTTCCGACGTTATGACGAGTGCCATCATACTCACTTCCAGGGTTACCGAGGCCTGCGATGATCCATTGCATAGTGTGTAGTGTATCAAAAACTTGCATAAGTAAAAGTAAGGCATACAATGTACGCATGACAGAGGAGAAGCAAGATCATTTCTTTACTGAACTCCTGAAATTCGCTCTCGTTGCCGCAGCTATTGTCATCCCCGTTCGCCTCTACGTAGCGCAACCGTTCATTGTGTCGGGTGCATCGATGGATCCAACCTTCGAAACTGGCCAATACCTTATTGTCGATGAGCTTTCGTATCACTTTGAGGAGCCCAAGCGCGGCGAAGTGGTTATCTTCCACTATCCAAAAGATCCAAAACAGTTTTTTATCAAACGAATCATCGGTCTACCCGGAGAAACAGTAAAGATAGAGAACGGAGAAGTGAAAGTAATTGACGCAAACGGCAAAACGACCACCTTAATAGAAACCTACATCAAAAATCAGGGCAACGGCAGCAATATGACCAAGACGCTCGGCACCGGTGAGTATTTTGTGATGGGAGACAACAGGCCTGAAAGCTCCGACTCTCGCTCATGGGGAGTACTCCCAGAGAAAAATATTGTCGGACGCGCATTTCTTCGCCTTCTACCCGTACAAACCATTGGTATCCTCCCCGGAAGCACCAAAGCACAATAAAAAAATAATACATGAGCACAGGAACCAGGTCTTCACCCGCTTCATTTCTCAAACACGCAACTGACGTTGCATCCTTTTACGGCTTTGGGCCAGTAAAAACAATTGAGAAAAGCTTTTCGCGCACCCCAGAGAAGCTTGCAAACGTCTCGGTAGAAAAAACAAAAGGTCTACACACCTTTCGCAGCACTGCAGCGCTCGGGGCAACCTATGCATCACTCCACCCGCAAGAGCCGGTGCTTCTCTTTTATGCAAATCCAACACCAGCCTACACTCCAAAAGATGTACTGCAGGATGAAGCTGCCGAGTTTGGCCTCCAAGTAATTGGCACCGGCGAGAGCGTGGGCGAAATTGTGCTTCTTAAAACTCTGGCGATGATCCTCTCTGAGTGGGGCTCTCCTGTTTCGCGCATCCGCGTAAATGCGCTTGGCGACCGCGACTCGCAGCAGCGCTTCGGGCGCGAGCTCGCGCTACATGTGCGCAAACATAGTGGCCGCCTTGAGGAGACATGCACACACGAGCCGGTTGCGAACCCGCTTTCGCTCTACAGCTGCGCATCCGGCACCTGCCAGGCGATTATTTCTGAAGGCCCGCGCCCTGTACATTTTCTCTCCGAGCGAAGTCGCGCGCACTTCCGCTCGGTGCTGGAGCATCTCGAAAAGCTCGGCCTCCCCTACGAGATAGACGATTTGCTTGCCGGAGACGACAAATCACCACACATCACCTTTGCACTCGACCTTAAAGAAGATGCAACTGTGCTCGGCGCCTATGGCGGACGCTTCGACGACTTTTTGCGCAAAGAAGCGCACCGCAAAGACAGTGCCGGCGTTGGTGCATCTATCTTCTTCCGCAAAAAAGGCACCACCAAGACCCATTTCACCCTCGTGCCTACCACGCGCAAGCCAAAGATATATTTTGCCCAGCTCGGCACGCGCGCCAAGCTCCAAGGCCTCCATGTGGTAGACATGTTCCGCCAGGCTCGTATCCCCATCATGCAATCCTTCGATTCAAGCCGCCTCGGCATGCAGCTTGCCACCGCCCAGGCCCAAGGCGTGTCTCACCTCATTATTATGGGCCAAAGGGAGGCTCTCGACGGCACGGTTATCGTGCGCACCATGCAAAATAGCTCCCAGGTTACCCTCCCAGTGTCCGAAATGCCCCGTTTCCTCAAAACCTTGCGGGTGTAGGCTCCGTATGCTATTATTTGCCCTGTAATGACAGTAAACGCAGAGGTACAGAAAAACGACGGAGAGACAGCGGTCAATTTGATCCGCCGTTTCAGCAAGCGCGTCCAGGGGTCTGGGCTTATTCAGCGCATGCGCTCTCGCCGCTACTATGCCCGCATTAAGTCTTCTAACGTTCGCCGCAAGCACACACTTGAGGCTATCGACCGCCGCGAAAACATCCAGGAGCTCATCAAACTCGGCAAACTCGTAGAGCGCGCTCCACGTATGGGCCGCCGCAAGTAACCGCCCCATGGACGCTCTGTTCACTAAGCTCAAAAATAAGGTACTAGGAGAGGCATATGACCTCTCTTTTGCATTTGTGGGGCCTACTGCTATGCGTGCGGCGATGAAGTATAAAAAGCTTCCCCCAAACGAGCTCACCCGAACAAACACATCAAACGTCCTTTCCTTTCCGCTTTCAAAAACATCAGGTGAGATATTGATTTGCAAAAGTGCCGCGAAGCCGTACACGGTAGAATATCTGTTTATCCACGGCCTTCTTCATATCAAAGGACACGAACATAGTGATACAATGGAACGCGCAGAGCAAAGGTTGCTTGCGCATTTTAAATTATGCAAAAGATTGTCACCGGGATCGATGTCGGCACCTACCAAGTTAAGGTAGTCATTGCTGGCCAACCAGACAATCCACGAGAGCAACCTCGCATCCTCGGCACCGGTTATGCAGAGAGCCGCGGCCTCCGCCACGGATATATCACTTCAGTATCCGAGATCTCCCGCTCAATTTCGGCCGCAGTTGCGCAAGCATCAAAGGCTGCACAGGTTAAAGTAAAAAAAGCATACATCGGCATCGGCGGCGTTGGCCTCGATGAAGCATTTTCACGCGGCGAAACGGTGGTTGAGCGTGGCGACTCCGAAATTACTGAGCGCGACATCCCACGTGCCATTGCCGCAAGCGAATCGGCGCTCCCCCCTGCTGCAACTTTAAATAGAAAGGTGATACACACGATCCCCCTTCGCTACTCGGTAGACGGCTCGCGCGTGATGGGCCGCAGCCCGATTGGCATGAAGGGTATGCGCCTCTCGGTTGAAACTCTTTTTATCACGTGCCTCGAGCGCCATGTAAATGATTTGGTTGCCGCAGTAGAAGAGGCTGGTATTGAGGTTGAAGATATTGCCGCTTCCCCGCTTGCCGCAAGCTTTGTCGCGCTCGGCAAGATGCAAAAGCGCGTTGGTTGCGTGCTTGCTAACATCGGCTCCGAAACACTTTCGGTTATTGTATTTGAAGACGACATCCCCATTTCTCTTAAGGTCTTTCCTGTGGGCGCCTCAGACATTACGCACGATTTAGCGCTTGGCCTGCGTATCTCTCCCGAAGAGGCAGAGCAGCTGAAGCAAGGTGCGGTGCTTGGTTCAACATTTTCAAAACGAAAGGTAGATGATTTGATAGGCCGCCGCGTCTCCGACATGTTTAAACTGGTCGACGCGTATTTAAAAAAGATAGGTAAGGCCGAACTCTTGCCTGCGGGCATCATCCTCACCGGCGGCGGCTCGTCGGTGCAAACGATGGCCGATTTAGCAAAAGCAGTGCTCAAGCTCCCCTCACGTGCTGCAACACTCTCAGAGGGCCCAGGATCGCAGGTGCAGCTTAAAGACGGTACTTGGGCTGTTGCCTACGGTCTCACTATATGGGGCTTTACGCAGGGTGGAGACCTCGAGCCTGGGCCGCAAACTGGTATCGGTGATATCTTTGGCTCAATGTGGCACTGGTTCCGCAAGTTCCTTCCGTAGTACAATAATAGGAGAGAAGTAAAAAAAGGGCCTGTCAAAGGTTGCAGTGCCCTAAAAAATGCTATATTGGCAGAGCTAGATTAACGGCCCTATTCACATCACCCATTACTATGCCCCAAGTAAACCCGGAGGTAGAAGCGTTCGCACGAATCCGAGTTGTCGGAGTCGGCGGCTCTGGAAAAAATGTGGTCAACCACATGGTTGAAAGCAAAGTGCGCGGCGTTGACTTCATCGCTGTGAACACTGATGCGCAAGACCTCCACCAGTCGCTCGCGAAGAAAAAAATTCATATCGGCAAAAATCTCACTCGCGGCCTCGGCGCCGGGATGAATCCAGAAATTGGAAAGCGTGCTGCCGAAGAAACAAAAGAAGAAATCCAGCAGACGCTTAAAGGCTCTGACATGGTGTTTGTTGCCTGCGGCATGGGCGGCGGCACCGGCACGGGCGCTGCACCTATTGTTGCAAAAACTGCAAAAGAGCTCGGCGCTCTCACTGTGGGTGTAGTTACGAAGCCGTTTTCATTTGAGGGCCAACAGCGCCTACGCCTCGCCGAGCAGGGCCTCGACGAGCTCCGCAAAGAAGTGGATGCACTTATTGTGATCCCGAACGACCGCCTCCTTGCTACGGTTGCAAAAGAAACTACGCTTAAGCAGGCATTTGCAATGTGCGATGACGTGCTCATGCAGGCTGTTGAAGGCATTTCAGATCTCATCACCCACCCAGGCATCATCAACGTCGACTTTGCCGACATCCGCGCCATTATGGAAAACGCAGGGAGCGCGCTCATGGGCATCGGTATTGCCTCAGGCGAAAACCGCGCTTCAGTTGCAGCGCACGCTGCAGTATCTTCCCCACTTCTTGAAATCTCTATCAATGGTGCAAAAGGTGTACTCTTTGCTATCGCCGGTGGCGACGATCTCGGCATGGTTGAGGTGCACGAAGCAGCAAAAATCATCACTGAATCGGTGGATCCTAACGCGAAGATCATCTTCGGCGCTATCAAAGACGACAAACTCAAGAAGAACGAAATTCGCGTTACCGTTATTGCAACCGGCTTTCCTAACGCAAACGTAAACCCTCGCGGCAATCAGCTTTTTAACTTCGCGCGCGACAATAAAGAGAAGGAGGTTGATGCCCCAGTGCTCGGCAAAATCTATAACACGCCTATTATCCCAAACATCGAGCCTGAGCGCGAGATTAAAAAGGAGCCGATGCAACCAAAGCCTGAAGATAAAGAAGATGATGAGTGGGGCGCAGTACCCTCCTTCCTTCGCCGCCCAAAAATAAAATAGATAAAAAACACCGCTTCTGCGGTGTTTTTTATTTTTATGGTAAACTCTAAATCTATGTATGACTTGGCGATTATTGGCGGGGGCCCTGCAGGAGTAGCGGCGGGCGTCTATGCCGCACGCAAACATCTCAAAACAATTTTTATTGCCGAAACTATCGGCGGGCAAAGTATGGATTCGGTTGAGATCCAAAATTGGATCGGCACGCCAAAAATCTCCGGTATGGATCTTGCAAAATCGCTCCAAACCCACCTCAAAGCCTACGCAGAGGATATAGTCGAAATAAAGCTGGGCGAGCGCGTCACACAGGTGAAAAAAATTGACGGCGGCTTTTCGGTACATGTTGGCGAGCTTTCGTATGAGGCACAAGCAGTGCTCGTGGCAACGGGTGGCATGCGACGCAAGCTCGAGGTGCCTGGTGCTGCAGAGTTTGAGAATCGCGGTGTAACCTACTGCGCCTCGTGCGACGGCCCGCTCTTTGCGGGGCAGGACACGGTAGTGGTTGGTGCAGGTAATGCTGGTTTTGAAACTGCCGCTCAGCTTCTTGCATATGCAAAATCTGTAACAATGCTTAACCGAAGCCCCGAGTTTCTTCGTGCAGACAAGGCAACAGTAGACGCGGTGCTCGCACACCCAAACATGAAGGTGCTTAAAAATACCGTCCCGGTTGAGGTGCGGGGCGATGGGTTTGTCTCAAGTATCATCGTCAAAGACATCTCCACGGGAGAAACGACCGAACTCCCTGCAGCGGGCATTTTTGTTGAGATTGGCATGCTCCCTGCCACCGGCTTTGTAAAAGATATAATAAAACTCGATGAGTTTAATCGCGTTGTGGTTGATGCAAAAAATCAGCGCACCTCTCTGCTTGGCATCTGGGCTGCGGGCGATTGCACCGACGAGCTCTACCACCAAAACAACATTGCTGCGGGCGACGCCGTGAAGGCGCTTGAAGACATCTACTTCTGGCTCAAAACCAAGTAATTACCAGTCGCCGCGCTGATTGCGCACGCCATGACGAAATGAGTTGATGCGGCGGCGGTTTGCAGGCGAAATATTTTCGGGCAAATCATCTAAATCAAAAAGGCCGCGCTCCATAATCTCAAGATTAGGGAGCCATTTCATGCCACCCTCAAAATCCGAGGTTATGAGCACTATAACCGAATCTTTTTTACCGAGCCGGCCCAGATAGATGCCAAGCTGGCCGTCAAACGAGTTTATTTTGTAGCCCACTTCCTCCTCTACTTCTCGTATAGCGGCCTGCGTCGGGCTCTCCCCCTTATCAACTCCGCCTCCCGGCAGCGTCCATACGTCCTGGAGCAACCAGTGACGCACGAGCACTATGCGGCCTGCACGGATCAATATCACGCGCACACCTCCAATATCGCGATCGCTCCCCATAAAGCGCAGGAGAAAAAATTTAATGCGATACCACACCTTGTGATAGAGGTGCATACTATATTTTTTCTATCACCGTGGCACGGATTATGCCGTCGATATCATATTTTTGTACACTACTTAGCTGATTGACCGGTGTCACTACACCAGTGACGCGCACACGAGTGCCCGTGGGGAAATCTACCGGATAGGTAGACATGAGCGATGTGTCTATACCAAAATGTCCGTCGCTTTGATCAACCGCGATCCCGAATGCGCACTCCATTGTTTGCGGGCCCGTAGTATTTTTGTGCGGCAAGCACTCCCAGTAGCCAACAATCGTTTGGTTTTGCGGTGGCTGCGCGGGAGAGCTAGTTGCAGGAGTCTCTTCGCCTACAACTCTAGGCTCAACCATTGGTGGCGGCACAAAATTCATATAAACACCGAGACCAACCACTGCGACCAGTAAAACTACGATACCTACCAGTGTAGTTTTTTTCATACCTCTAGTATAGCAAATGCTGTATTTATGGCCCACAACTCAAAACTTTGCCGTCGCAAAATTTTGGTCGCCGGCCCCGCCTCGACTATTTCGTTTGCTAACGAATATGCCTCCGGCCGTCATGTGTGTACGAAAAAAGCGCAGTAGTGCGCTTTTTCCGACCGCATGACCCTACCGGGAGTCGAACCCGGCTTTAAAGCTTGAAAAGCTTTCGTCCTAACCGATAGACGATAGGGCCGTAGCCGAAACTATAGCCTAAAATCGAAAAAAATGGTACTTTGTGCGGGTTGGAGAGGTGGCTGAGTGGTTGAAGGCACCTGACTCGAAATCAGGCATGCGGGAAACCGTATCGAGAGTTCAAATCTCTCCCTCTCCGCAGGATGCGCGGTTAGCTCAGTTGGTAGAGCGTCCCCTTGACGTGGGGAAGGTCACAGGTTCGACCCCTGTATCGCGCACAAAAAAAACACCGGGCTTATGCGGTGCTCTTTTGTTTGTATCGGTACCACTATGGTGGCCGTTTGAGCGAGCACATTATTACAAGAGTTTTTTAGAGTGATTTTTTTGAGTCTCCTTAAGGCTAAGGATTTCTTTTTGTAGCGTGCCGATAACCGACTCGAGATTAAGAGTCCTTTCAGTGAGTGTAGCTTCAAAATCTTTTACATGCGCTGCGAGTTTTTCTGCCGTAGACATCATAGTTGTCACGTCCTCCATGGCGAGCATAATAATTGGCGGGAAGAGCTCAGAAGTGGCGTCTTCTTTAAAATGGATCTGGCGCGCGTTCAAAATCATCACCTTCTTTCCAATCGCCGGAAACGTGTGTACTACCTCAAACCCTTTAAAAAAGGTGTCTTTGGATAAAATATCTTCAAGCAGTTTTTTGAGCGCAGGTATATTCCACTGGCCATTACCTATCTCATACACTATTTTTTTATTAGTGTCCTTCTGCATTACTTTAAATGTCTCATAAAAAGGCTCATTTGCAGCTATGATGCGCAAATCTTTGTCGAGTATGAGCACTGGCTCACGCACCACATCAACGACCGTCTTTATGTAGGTCCAGCTCTCCTCCCACAAGCGATCAAAAAAATCTGGCCCTATTTCCCCTCTAGGTTTCTCCATGCCTCTACAGCCGTACGAGACCACAAATTATTGCAACAGAAGTGCAATTTGCGTGGCATAGTTAAGGTGTACATACCTCTTTTTTCCTCCGTAGGGCTGGGAATCACCCTGTAATATCCTCCCATCTCGTACGGCTTAACCCTTGATGATCTACTCCAAGGAATCGAACATGCAGGACGAATTAAGTGCGGCCCACCGCGACTTTGGAAAGGGCCTCAATGCGCATGCCTATTTTAAAATACGAGACACCGCTACGAGCGAAGATTTGGTTCAGGATACGTTTATGAAGACATGGATATATCTTGCCAAGGGCGGGCAGATCGACCTCATGAAGGCGTTTCTCTATCACATATTAAATAACCTCATTATCGATGAATATCGAAAGCACAAAACCTCTTCGCTCGACGTGCTGCTTGAAAACGGCTTTGAGCCCGCAGCCGAAGAGTCTGCCCCGCTCACCTTTATATTAGACGGCAAAGCAGTGCTGCTGCTTATCAAAAAACTCCCTAAGCCCTATCAAAAAGTGATGCAGATGAAGTATGTACAAAATTTGTCACTCACCGAGATGGCACTCATCACGGGACAAACAAAAAATACCATAGCCGTGCAGGCTCATCGCGGACTCGAAAAGCTTAAAGATCTATACGATCTAGACACTTCTCACGCTTCATCCTGAATGTAGCCACCTGATTGGCGAGCCCAAAGCTCAGCATACAGGCCCTTATCACGGAGCAATTTTTTGTGCGTACCATCCTCAACAATCTTTCCTTCATCAAGCACAATGATGCGATCCATCTTGCTTAAGGTCGAGAGGCGGTGCGCAATAGCGATAACGGTCTTACCCTCCATAAGCGTCTCAAGTGCTTCTTGGATAGCTCCCTCACTCTCGCTGTCGAGCGCAGAGGTTGCCTCATCGAGCAGCAATATTTTTGCAGGCTTCAGCAGCGCGCGAGCGAGTGTAATGCGCTGACGCTCACCTCCCGAGAGTTTGATGCCGCGCTCGCCAACCATCGTGTCATATTTAAGCGGCAGAGTTTTAATAAACGCGTGCGCGTGCGCAAGTTTTGCAGCCTCAATCACCTCCTCTTCGGTGGCGCCCGCTTTGCCGTACGCAATATTTTCTCGGATAGAGCGATGGAAAAGAATAGGCTCCTGCGGCACGGTGGCAATTGATGCGCGCACACTCTCCTGCGTGGTAGATGCAATATTTTGCCCATCTATTTCAATCGCACCCGCAGTTAAATCGTAATGGCGAAGCAAGAGCTTCATGAGGGTCGATTTGCCGGCACCGCTGCGGCCTACAAGGCCAATTTTTTGCCCGGGCTCAACATGCAAACTAAAGTCACTCAACACCACACGGTTGCCGTTTTCATATTGAAACGATACATCAGTAAATTTGATTTCACCTGCCTTTGCGACAAGCGGCTTTGCATCTTTGCTATCAACCACATCATACGTATTTAAGAGGTCATCAAGCCCTTCGCTTATTTCTCCATAATTTTGTCCAAAATCGTTAATAGTGCGGCCGAGCTCCTCCATCCTAAATCCGAGGGTGCCTATGAGCGCTAAAATAAGTATGATGTCGCCGGCGGTTGCAACGCCGATACTCCACGCATGAATAGCAAAAAAGATAATGATGCACACAAACACGAGTTGGATCGAGTTGCTGATGACACGCGATATCTCGCCGAGCGTCCAGTTGTTTAGGCCAGCTTTATATCTCCCCACCACACGCTCACGCACATTCGAAAGCTCAAAGGTGCGGCGCGCAAAATCGTGCATTGCGCCAATATTGGTGAGCAAATCAATAATCTGCGCGCGCACCCGTGTGTCCTCGCGCTGCACCCGAGCGCCCGCTGAAACCATTTTGCGAGCCATATAAAAATTGATAGGGGCACTAACTGCAAGCCATCCTACAAAGAGGAGCCCCACCACAAGGTTTGTATGAAATGCCAAGGCAAATGTAGTGAGGAGGGTCACTGTCAAAATAATGTGCGACCATAAAAACTTTTCTACCAGCGAGGTCACTGCTTGGCTCGTGTTTCCTATCTTGCCTCCAAGCGCGCCGGCAAAGCGGTTATGAAAGTAGTCGTGCGAGTGCCGGGTGACATATGAGATGAGCGCATTGTTGGCTGTTGCGCGCACTCCTACTGCCCACCTCATGCCTGAAAAGCCGCTGAGGCGCCACAGCAGGAGTGGTAGGAACATAAAAAATACCACATAAATGATTGCCCAGTTCCACGCAGCACCTACGTGTGCGACCCCACCTTCGGTAATGACATCAACTATTTTTTTAAAAATATACGGCCCCGCAGTTTCAAAAAAAGTCGCTGTGATTGAGCAAGTTATAGAGATAGCCGCCACAAGCACGTAGGGTTTGGATACTGCCCCAATAAATGTAAGAGGAGATTTTGCTTCTACAATATCATCGATCCACATAGACATAGTTACTTTTACTATATACCATACGGTTCTATGAGGGTACTTGCGATAGAAACAAGCTGCGACGAAACAGGCGTAGCAATTGTGGAGGGCACGATGGAAAACAATTGTTTTTCTTTTACCGTAGTTTCAAACGCGCTCGCGTCACAAGCCGCGCTGCACGCGGAGTATGGTGGTGTGTACCCCAACCTTGCCAAGCGCGAGCATATTAAAAATCTGCCACTTATGCTTAAGGAAGCACTTGGTGATATTTCTCTAAACACCATAGATGCAATTGCAGTAACTCGCGGCCCCGGGCTCGAGCCCGCACTCTGGACGGGCATCACTTTTGCCGAGCAATTGGCAAAAGAGTGGCAGAAACCGCTTCTTGCTATCAATCACATGGAGGGTCACCTTGTTTCTTCTCTAGCCCAAGATGGCAAAGTTGAAAACGTAAAGCTCCCCGTGCTCGCCCTCCTTATATCTGGCGGCCACACCGAATTTATCAAAATGGAAGAGTGGTTTGAATATGAGATGATTGGCCAAACACTCGATGACGCCGTTGGCGAAGCCTTCGACAAAGTGGCGCGTATGCTCGCTATGCCCTACCCCGGCGGCCCGCACATTTCTCGCATGGCCGAGCACGCACGCAATACGAACGTTGTTTCAAAAATAAAGTTGCCACGGCCGATGCTCCACGACGACTCATGCAATGTTTCGTTCTCGGGGCTTAAAACTGCAGTGCTCTATGCACTGCGCGATATGGGCGGCATCCAGGTTACTACCCCAGACGATCGTGCCGCCTTTGCGCGCGAGTTTGAGGATGCGGTTGCCGAGGTGCTTATTGCCAAAACAAAACGCGCACTCGAGCAAACAGGCGCCCAAACTATGGTACTTGGAGGCGGTGTTGCTGCCAACAAATACTTACGCAAAGCAATTGGCGATGCGGTCGCAAAAGATTTCCCACACGTTGATTTTAGGCTCCCCGATACTTCTATCACCGGCGACAACGCTATTATGATCGCCGAGGCTGCCCTTGCGCGGATGCTCTCGGGCAAAATCGAGCCTGCCGTAGAGCCAATGGTGGCAAAAGGCAACCTCTCGCTAAGCGAAGCAGTTTGACATACAATGGGCTGCATGCCAGAGAAGTTCGGCAAACCCTATAACGCCACCGAAGTGGAGACCGCTATCTATCAAAAGTGGCTCGACTCGGGCTACTTTAACCCCGACAACTTGCCGGGCGAGCGCACGGAGCCCTACTCAATCATCATGCCGCCGCCAAACGCCAATGGCTCGCTCCACGTTGGCCATGCCCTTTTTGTAACCCTCCAGGATCTCCTCATCCGCTACAAGCGCATGCAAGGGTTTAAAACCCTCTGGCTCCCAGGTGCCGACCACGCCGGATTTGAAACGCAACTGGTGTACGAAAAAATCCTTGAAAAGGAGGGCCGCTCACGATTTAAGATGGAGCGAAGCGAGTTTTATAACGAGACCCTCGCCTTTACGCAAAAAAATAAAAGCTTTATGGAGGGGCAGCTTCGCCAACTCGGCGCCTCGTGCGACTGGAGCAGGCAAAAATTTACTCTCGACCCTGAGATCGTAGAAACCGTATACGGCACCTTTGAGCAGCTCTCAAAAGATAATCTCCTTTACCGCGGAGTGCGCCCTGTAAACTGGAGCACCAAATATCAAACCTCACTCTCTGATCTTGAAACAAAGTCGGTTGAGCGCAAAGATCCTCTCTACTACTTAAAGTATGGCCCGTTCGTGCTTGCCACCGTGCGCCCCGAAACAAAATTTGGCGACACTGCAGTTGCTGTAAACCCAAATGACGCAAGATATAAAGAATGGGTAGGCAAAGAGATCGAGTTTGAAGGCCTCATTGGCCCTGTAAAACTTAAAGTAATTGCCGACGAGTATGTCGACATGGAGTTTGGCACTGGTGTAGTAAAAATCACTCCCGCGCACGACCCGAACGACTTTGAGGTTGCACAGCGCCATGGCCTCCCTGCTATCGAGGTTATCGACCGCTACGGCAAACTCACCGAAAAGTGCGGCAAATACGCAGGCCTCAAGGTGATGGAAGCGCGCGCGCAAGTGGCAAAAGATTTAGCCGAAAAAGGATTGCTCGAAAAGGTAGACGAGGAGTATACCCACACCGTGCTCGTTAACTACAAAAACGAAAACGATATCCTAGAGCCGCGCATCATGCCGCAATGGTTTATTAAGATGGCGCCGCTTGCAAAACTTGCGCACGACGCGGTTACTGAGGGCAAAATAAAATTTGTTACCGATTATCACCAAAAAATATTCTTCCATTGGCTCGAAAATCTTCGAGATTGGAATATCTCACGCCAAATTGTGTGGGGTATCCCTATCCCTGCGTGGTATTGCCTTGCCTGCGGCACCGCAAAAATACATCCGGAGGTAAAATCGCGCTGGTTTTTGGTGCGCCACGGCGAGACTGAGCTTAATAAGGAAGAGCGCTTACAAGGGCACAGTGACTCTCCCTTGACTGACGAAGGGAAAAAGCAGATCGAGGCTACGGCAGACGCATTAAAAGATAAAGATATCGGACTCATCATCAGCTCCGACCTTGGCCGCTGCAAAGAAACGTCTGAAATTATTGCAAAAAAACTCGGTGTTGAAATTATCTATGACTCGGAGCTCCGCGAGCGCAATTTTGGCGCATTCGAAGGCATGAAGCATGAAGAAATTGCTGCGAAACACGGCTCGGTAGAAAAAATCCGCACCTATGCAGAGCGCATTGAAGACGAGGAAACCTTTGAGGAGCTCGAGCAGCGTGTATGGAAGGCATTTAGTACTCACAAGGATATACACCACAAGAAAAACGTGGTGATCGTCGGACACGGCAGCTCAACACGCATGCTCATGAAGAAAATAAAGGCACTCACTTCCGAAGATGCTATTGCAGCGCCTCGCCTCGGCAATGGGCAGATTATCTCGGTAGATATGCTCGAGGAGAAGTGCGAAAAGTGCGGCCACGATCTCTTTGAGCAAGACCCAGACACCTTCGACACATGGTTCTCATCCGGCCAATGGCCTTTTGCCACACTTGGCTACCCCGATTCAAGCGATTTTAAAATCTTCTACCCAACATCGGTGATGGAGACAGGCTACGACATCCTCTTCTTTTGGGTGATGCGTATGATTATGCTCGGCCTCTATCGAACAGGCGAGATCCCCTTTAAGGACGTATATCTCCACGGGCTTGTGCGCGACGCAAACAGGCAAAAGATGAGCAAGAGTAAGGGCAATGTGATAAACCCGCTCGATGTGGCCGAAAAATACGGTACCGACTCTTTGCGTATGGCGCTTTTGGTTGGCAACACGCCGGGCCAAGATATGGCGCTTGCTGAAGATAAAATTAAAGCATACAAACTTTTCTCAAATAAAATATGGAATATTGCGCGCTTCGTGTTCTCGCAAGAAAAGGCAGGTGACATTAAGCCTGGGCTTAAAGCAGAGTTTGACGCACTCGCAAAAGACATCACCAAAGATTTGGATGAATATCGCCCGTATATGGCAGCCGAGAAGATCTACCACTATCTGTGGGATCGCTTTGCTGCAGAGATTTTGGAAGAGAGCAAGGGCAAGCCTGAATATGGAGCAACGCTCTACTATATTTTAGAGAATTCGCTTAAACTTTTGCATCCGTTTATGCCATTTATAACCGAAGAAATTTGGAGCTCAATCCCTGGCAACAAAAATCTCCTGATGATCGAAAAATGGCCTACTCGAAACGAGTAATCATTTAAAAGAGGGTTAGACGCGGGGCTCGGCCCGGAGCGCACTCTTTTACTGTTTGTTCGTGTTGTATACTTACTTACATGTTCACTCCGGTTCTTCTTATTGCATTTTTGTGCGGCCTGCTCCCCGCCCTCTTATGGCTTGCGTTTTGGCTCCTCGAAGACAAACGCAATCCCGAGCCGAAGCGGTATATCTTTTTTACTTTTATCGCTGGCATGGCAGTGGTGATCCCCATTGTGTTGCCGCTCGAGAGGTTTGTGCAAGCCCAAGCAGCTGCAGTTAACTACGCCGCCGAAGGGTTTCTCGTACTCTTTTTTTGGGCTGCAATTGAAGAAACATTTAAATTTGCCGCAGCATACATTGCAGCGCTTCATTGGCGAGTGTTTGATGAGCCCCTCGACGGAGTTATTTATATGGTCACTGCAGCGCTTGGCTTTGCAGCGCTCGAAAACATGCTCTTTTTGGTGAGCCCCATACAAGACGGGCAGATTTTGCAGACTATTGTCACTGGCGACCTTCGCTTTGTTGGCGCAACCTTGCTTCACGTGCTTTCATCGGCCACTATCGGCATCGCGCTCGCCTACTCTTTTGGCAAGAGCCCTAAGACCCGCCTCGCTGCAGCCTTACTCGGAGTTGTCCTTGCAACAGCGTTGCACACCACGTTTAATTTTTTTATACTGAGCAAAGGTAGTGGTGCGACTTTTTTCATTTTCCTTATGCTTTGGCTTGGGATCGTCGCCCTCTTGCTTTTTGTAGAGCGCATAAAGCGCCCTACAGTTATTGGTAACAAAAACGCATACACACACTAAATTATTATGGCTCGAGAAAAAAAATCCGTCTTTTCATGGCTCACCGGTGGCGCTGGCGCCGACAACGACTACTCTTTTGAGGATCTTGAGAGTGGCTCTACCTTCCAGGCACCTGGCCGCCGCGCAAGCCTTAAGCAGCGCTCCCCTGAGCCGGCCCCTGTTGCAAGCCTCGACGAGGTTGAGGAGGCGGCAGAAGGCGAGCTTTCTGTGGATGTATATCAAACTCCCACTCATATAGTGATTAAAGCGATGATTGCAGGTGTGAAGCCTGAGGATTTGGATGTATCCATCACCCGCGACATGGTTACCATACGCGGCAAGCGCGAGCGACATACCGAAGGAGGTAGTAGCGACTTCTTTTTTCAAGAACTTTATTGGGGTTCTTTCTCTCGCACCATCGTTCTTCCTCAAGAAGTAGAAATTGAAGAGGCAGAGGCAGTTGAGAAGCATGGGCTTCTTATAATCCGCCTCCCGAAGATGGACAAAGGCCGCCAGGCAAAACTCAAAGTCAGATCTAATTAAAAAATCCCCCGCGCGAGCGGGGGATTTTTTAATGTTTTTCTTCTTTGATTCTCTTTGCGAGTTTATCCATCTGCTTTGGAAACTCTACCTCAAGATCAATATTGAGTGCGTCGGCTATTCGGATAGTAGACCACAAACAATCACAGATCTCATGTTTAAGTTTTTCATCGAGATCATCAAAAGGTGCTCGCATACCCACTTTCATCATAGATAAACGTGCCAGCGACCCTAGATCCTCCATAAATCCTTGTACGTAGTGCTGCAGCTCCCATTTTGAATGACCCTGCTCACGATTGAGCTCGTCATATAAAGAGCTAACTCCTCGAGCCTTTTGTATAACTTCTTTAAATTCCATAAAATCTTATTTCCAGTTACCCTTTATAAGCTTTTCTTTCTTCTCTCTACTCCATCCCTTAAGCTGAACTTCGCGTTTTCTTGCTTCAGATTTATTGGGAAAAGCCCCAGATACGTATTGTAAGGAGAAAGTTCCGTGCTGTTTAGCCATCTGAGATCCTTTGCCAGCATTGTGTTTAATTATTCTTTCCTTGGGATCAGGTGAAATACCCACATAATAATACCCTGACGCTGCACTTGTTATATATACATACCATTGCATACAACAGGAGCCCCTCGATATGACTCGCCCTTCAACAAGTTCAGGGCTCCGTCTAACTCGGGGTACTTCGCCTCGCCCGCCAGTGTCTGTGGTTTACACTGAGCGAGCGCAGCGAGTCGAAGTGTGCTTGGGGCCGGGATCGAACCGGCGACCCCTTCCTCTTCAGGGAAATGCTCTACCAACTGAGCTACCCAAGCAGGGCCGAACGCTTTATACCATATACCAAAATGAGGCTTTTGGCACCCCCTAGGGGGTCGTCGTAGCCGGATTCTGGTTAAAATTTTGGATGAAGTTCATGATGCCTCCGAGGCCACTCTGGAGAGGCAATACATTAGTTTCGTAGATATTTATTACCTGCTCAATGCGCGGCGCCACAAAGTAGTAGTAGCTATACACCGAAGCGAGGATGCTCGCAACAAACACGATAAGCCAAAAAAGACTCTTGATGCGGCCACCATTGCGCATACCATGCACTATCTTGTTGGTCTCGGTTGAGAGCGCTATATTTTGGCGCATCAGCTCTTTAAGCTCGGCAATTTGCGGATCATCCATGTCTTTTATTTTATCATGTCAAAAACTTTTGTGCCCTCGGCAGGAATTGAACCTACATCTACCCCTTAGGACGGGGCTGTTCTATCCGTTGAACTACGGGGGCGCGAAGCCAAATACTAGGCCTCGACACCAAGCTTAGCAGCAAGGCGGTTTCTATCAAAGCCCACTGAAACTGCTCCATCTATCACAATAACCGGCACACCAAGCTGGCCCGTGAGCTGGATCATCTCCTGGCGGCGGCCAGCATCACTTGCAACATCGTAGGCGGTGTACTCGACACCCTTTTCAGCAAAAAATTCCTTGGCCATTTGGCAGAAGTGGCAAGTTGGAGTGGAGTAAATAGTGACGCTTTTGTTCATAGGCGGGTGAGTTATCTATTAGTCTTACATTGTATCACACGTGTCAAATTTTGAAGAATAGGAGATGCATGTTGGTGCGAGTGGGGAGAATCGAACTCCCGCCCGATGCTTGGGAAGCACCAGTTCTGCCACTAAACTACACTCGCTTCGCAGAGGATTTTACCACACAAAGAGTGCATGAAAAACTCGCGAAAAAATATTTTCTTTATTGAGATTTTGCTCCCCAGCGGTGCTCGTGCCGCTGCGCACTATCATAATTGCCCCTTCGCCGGGCTTGGCCACCCCAAAGCGCTCGCGTATCTGCCCTTCTACCCCGCGGCCCGATGATAAATCGGCTACAGCAGCGCTGACGCGCCCATGCTGAAGCTCGAGCTGAGCAAGTTCTTTCTTAGCAGCAGCATCACCCTGAGAGGCCACTACAAATTTAGTATACATACCCCATGCAGCCTGCACCGAGACTGTAGCGAGGCCTAAAATAAGGAGTATTCCACCACAAAGGACGAAGAAATTGAAGACTTCGTGGCTTGCGCTCCTCTGTTTCTTGAAATCACGCATGTATGCTAGTATACCAAGTATATGTTTGGCATGTTTGGCAAAAACCGCGACAAAATAAACAGGATTTTCGCCTGGGTGATCGGGATTATTGTTATCACCTCGATGGTTTTGGCTTATTTCGCCGGCAGTATATAAGGTTTAAGTTACTCCGACTTAACCATCTTTAGAAACACATCCTCGGGGATGTGCACGGTGCCTTCGCGCTTCATGCGGGCCTTACCCTCCTTTTGTTTCTTCCAGAGCTTCATTTTACGCGTTCTGTCGCCACCATACATGTGCTGAGTAACATTTTTACTCATTGCAGGGAGTGTTTGGGATGAGATGATGCGGCCAAGCGCAAATCCTTGGATTTTTGTAGCAAACATTTGCCTTGGCAAGATTTTATAGAGCCTCTCAACCGCCGCAATAGCCTCGAGCTCAACGCGGTGGCGCGCCACAATGCGCGAGAACGCCGGCACCAGCTCCTCGGCAACCAGCACATCAAGGCGCACCACGTCGGCAACACGTAGGTCGACGAGCTCATATGAAATTGATGCATAGCCTGCTGAAATGCTTTTTAATTTATCAAAAAAGTTGCGCATGAGCTCGCGTAGCGGCATGGTTGCCTTAATCATCATGCGACCTTCTGAAAATACATCTGTGGAGTCTGCCACAGCCTCATGCTCAAATAAAAGCGGCATGAGCGCGCCCACCTGCTCGGCAGGCAAGATGATTTCAGCAACCACATAGGGCTCCCACACTTTTGTAATTTCGTTGTATGCAGGAAATGCCGATGGCGAATACACTACTTTGCGCTCACCCCGCTCCATCTCTACTTCATAGGTAATGGTTGGTGTCGTTACCACAAGCGAGAGATTAAACTCACGATGCAAGCGCTCGGTGATTATTTCGAGGTGAAGCATACCGAGGAGCCCGCAGCGATATCCGCGACCGAGCATACCTGAAGCTTCCTCTTCAAACGAAAGTGATGAGTCTGAGAGGCGCAAACGAGAAAGCGCCTGGCGCAGCGCCGGGAAGTCATCTTGGCTCTCTGGGTATACAGACGCCCATACCACCGGCCTTGGCTCGGCATACCCGGGGAGCGATGGCGAGCCTGAGGCGCGCGCAATGATGGTGTCGCCCACACGTGCCACGCCCGGCTCTTTGATGCCTGTCACTATATAGCCGATTGAGCCTGTCTCAAGCATCTCTGCTGGCACGGGCTTAGGAGAAAAGGTGCCTATCTCGAGCACATTAAAGCGTTTGCCGCTTGCAGCAAACTCTAGGGCATCGCCTTTTTGGATCTTGCCGTCAAACATGCGCAAATACACAATCACACCTTGGTGGTCGGAGTATTGAAAGTCGAAGATAAGTGCGCGCGGCGCTGGCAAAGTTGCTGCCTTAGGCGGCGGCACGCGCTCTATAACAGCCTTAAGGAGTGTGTCCACCCCTTCTCCTGTTTTGCCCGAGCAAAGTACAATTTGGTCCTCATCTATACCAAGTAGGTTTATAACTTGAATCTTCACTTGATCAACATCTGCAAGCGGCGAATCTATTTTTGAAATCGCAGGGATGATAACAAGCCCAAGCTCGCGCGCGGTGCGGAGCGTGGTGAGCGTTTGCGCCTGCACACCCTGTGTTGCATCCACAAGCAAAATCGCACCCTCAACAGCGGTGAGCGCGCGCGAAACTTCATATGAGAAGTCGACGTGGCCAGGAGTGTCGATGAGGTTAAGTTCATACTCATCTTTATTTTCTTTCCACAACATACGCACGGGCTGCATTTTAATGGTGATGCCACGCTCGCGCTCAAGCTCCATCGAGTCGAGCACTTGGTCGCGCATCTGGCGTGCTTCTATCGTGCCGGTAAGCTCAAGAAATCTATCCGCAAGGGTAGATTTGCCGTGGTCGATATGAGCGATAATGGAAAAATTTCGTATGTGTTTCACTGGAGTTTAGGAAGATATATCGGTGGGTTCAAGAGCCACAGGTGGGCGTACACCACCGAGCCTTTTGCGCAAAGCAGCAAGCGCCTCGCGCAACTCTTGGTTTCGAAGCGCAAGGAGTATGAGCACCACTGCCACAAGCCCAGAGACGCCGCCGAGAGTTCCTTGAGTCACAATACCGACTGTAGTGTTGATGTCAACAAGCGAGCCCACCACCGTGAGGGTCGAGTAGGCCACTGCGCCACCTATCACTGAGGCACAAAAACTTTGAAACAAGAGTCGCCTGATACTCGCGTAGGAAATTGCAAAATCGCGGCCAAAATAAAACATACCAAGCCCGCACTGCGCCAGGGCCCCAAACGAGTAGGCAAGCGCAAGCATGAGCACGCTCGTGCCTGCAGTGCCCGTTACGCGGAAGAGCGACTCAAGAAAATAGCGCATGAAGCCGCTCGAATGAAAGAGTAGAACAAGCAAAAATGCGCTCGCTATCGTAACTGCCACTGAAACAAGACCAAACAGAAGGGGCATTTTTGTTTTGCCCGCAGCATAGTATGCACGCGCGATAAGGAGCGAGATGCTCTGCGCCGCAAGTGACACTACAAAAAGTGCGAGCGCAGCTGCAGTAAGACGTGTTGCATCCCAATCAAATTCTCCGGAGCCGAGGATCACACGCACAAGCTGCGCGCGCAGCACAATAGTGAGTGCAATAGCAGGAAGCGACCAAAACAGCATATGGCGAAGCGCCTCCTCGATGTGGCGGATAAACTCTGCGCGATTGCCCGCCGCATGATAGCGCGCAAGTGTAGGAAATGCCGCCACCGAGTATGAAACACCGATAATCGCAAGAGGAACAGACTGCAAATTCCAGGCAAACATAAAGACCGCAATAGAGCCGGTGGCAAAAAACGACGCGAGTGCCACAAGCGCCAGGAGCGAGAGCTGGCCTGAGGCAAGCGCGAGCGTACGCGGAATAGAGAGTCTCAGTACTTCAAAAAATGACGGGGTAAATTCGGCCTTGGGGAGCGGTTTTGATTTTTCGGCGCCAAAGAATGGGACTTGCAGAAACACATGAAGAAACGCACCGAGCACTACTCCCCATCCGAGGCCTGCAATGCCCATTTTTGGATATAAAAAGATAATGCCGATGATGATGCCGAGGTTATAGAGGAGCGGCGAAATGGCGTACAAAAAGAAACGATTTCGAAGCTGAGTAAGCGCAGCTAAAATATTTGATGCACCGAGCAAAATTGGCTGCAGGAGCAAAATTTGCACCAGCAAGATAAGCTCTGCACGCGAAACAGCATCACTCGCAATACCAGGAGCTATGAGCGAGACAAGTGCTGGGGTACAAAAAAAGAGCACGGTGGCAATTGCCGCCATAGCTACAAAAAAAACTACGAGTGCACGACGCAAAAAAGAGATAGCGTATCCGCCACCTCTTTCTTGGAGTCGTGAGAGCACTGGGAGCAGCGCGTAAAGCGATAGAAGCGAAGCTACGGTCGCAAACAGGAAGTCTGGTATACGGAATGCTGCGTAGTAGATGTCGAGCGTGTGGCCCGCACCAAACTCTGCCGCCAAGAGCCGGTCGCGAAAGAGCGCCAAAAGCTGCGAAGCAAGAGCAAATCCGGCAAGGACATACGCAGCCTCATGCATACCTCGGACTTCTCGCCCGATTGCCGTTAAGAAGCTGCGTACCATCCTCTTATACTAACGCCTAAGGGAGCGGAGCGGTAGTGCGCTCCACTGGGTTTGTGCTAACAGGAGGTTGTGCTGCCTGGAATGCCGGCAAACCGGCACGGATATTGCTGAGGATCAGCTTCACTTCAGCATTTTCAGTGTTAGTCTTCTCAAGCTCTTCAAACTGCTTCTGCGCATCTGATGTGCGCTTTTCTGCATAGTATGAGAGACCGAGGAAGTACTTCGCATTGGCGTAGTCGGCAACGATTGAGATTGATTTCTCAAGCGCTGGGATAGCGCTCTTGGTGTCGCCTGCAGCGTAGTAGAGAAGACCAAGCTCAAACCATATTGGAGCAACACCTGGCGCTGTTTGTGTTGCAGCAGTTGCTGCGCGTATTGCGTTCGGGATGTCGTTGTTTGCAACATTGAGCTGCACTACAAAGAGAATTGCATCAGTGTAGTTTGGTTTAAGCGTAAGCGCACGAGTAATTTGTTCTTGCGAAGCTGCAATATTGCCCTTTGCTGCCTCAAGGCGAGCAAGCGCGAGCGCTATCTCAGGATTGTTTGGGTTAAGTTTTTGTGCCTCTGAGTAATATTGCTTTGCACTGTCGTATGCACCTTCTATCTTAAGTGATGAGAGGAAGTCATATACGCGCGCAAACGAGAGGTGCTGCTGATAATCCTTTGGATACATAGCTGTTGCCTCTTTACCGGCGTCGATTGTTGCAGTGAGGACTGATGCAAACTGAGCCTGCAAATCTACCGCAGGAGTTTTAGTGTCTGCTGCAATTTGCTGGAGCCTAAGATTGCCCGCATCCACTTCGAGGCGAACGTTGTTGCGATCTTTTTCAATACCTTGAGCTTGCGCAATGAGCGTAAAGCCTTTTTCGATGTTGCCCTGGCCAAGCGCATACTGAGCACGCTGCGTACTGAGCTCGGCAAAGAAGCGGCGGTCTACGGTAAAGCCAATTGCTGCCGACACCACTACAAGCACGAGCATTGCAGCAATTGAAGATATCTTCATGAAACCGCTTTGTGCGGGCACTGCGTCTTCAGTAGCTCCTGCTTGGCCCTGCCTCCAAAGGAAGCCAAAGGTTGCGCCAGAGAGTACAAACGCGAGGATGATCATACTTGCACTTGGGACATAGAGAAGGATAGATGCAAGGAGGAAGAGGCTGGCGATTGCAATTGAGGTGCCTGCTATCTTTTCTTCGCGGCTCAGCACCGAGAGGCGCATCACACGCACAATAGCAAGAAGCACCAAGAAGAGCGGCACGAGCCACGCGAGGATACCAATGAGGCCCACAGTGCCAAATGCGGTTACAAAGGTTGAGAAACCTACGTTAAAGTCGAGATTCCAGAAAAGCGACTGGTTAACCTCGGCAGGCTTGTGTGCAAGCCAGCTTTCGCCAAAGGTGTTTGGGCCGGTGCCGATGAGGGCGCGACCAAGAGAACCGTCACGTGCCTGCCCTATCACATCAAGAGTGGACGCAAATGATGGACGAACTTCAAGCGAAGATACGGGGAGCACTTTAGTAAGTGCGCTGTTAAACGAACCTCCGAAGAGTAGAAAGAGAGTTGCAACTACTGCACCTGCCACTGCATACCAAGGAATGAGCTTTGCCATTCCTTGATTTGCAGGAGCCTGCTCTTGCGCTGCTGCCTTGCGGATAGCAAGGACCTTCACTACGCCGAGTGCAATTGAGAAGGCAAGGATAAACGCCCACGCAAGCGCGAAGTTGATCACACCAAGAAGAACAGCAATAAGGAATGCTGAAACTGAAAGGATGATGCGGCGAAGAGTGGTGTTATGCCCCATCTCTGCCTGCACGAGGAGGAACATCACAAGGAGGCCAGCTGCCAAACCTAGATCATTCCACTTACCTATTACGTTTACTGAGCGGTCTGCAAAAATCTGGAATGGGACAAGCGAAGTGCCGAAGAGAACAACAATTGCCTGAAAGGCTACGGCGCCTACGAGCGTCCAAAACACCACGGTACTAAGGAGCTTCACCATGCGAAGGGTCCGGAAGAGCACAAACGAGAACAGGAATGCCAAAGATGCCAAAGTTACAAACACAATAGTGTCTGTTTCAATCCCGAGGCCGGTAAAAGCCAAGGATGCGTCGGTCGAGAACAAAAGCGAGAATAAATACGAAACTGGAAGCGCTGCAATAAGGAGCGCGAGATAGAACCCGTGAGTCTTTAGGAGCTCACGCGCACCACCACCGAGAACAAACAGCACCACGGAAGCTGCGAGAACGAAAGAGAAAATTGCTACCTTTGCTAATTGGAACGGGAACCATGCGGTCGGGATAACTGCTACTGTGGCGAGCACAATGCCTGCCAAGTACAAGAATCGCGACCACGATACGAGTCGTGAATACATAACGATAATGTTTGCGAGGTACAATCCCCCGCTATTACTTAATAAAGAACTCACTTAGTATAAAGCAAATATCCGCCTTTTGGGCGGATATCCACATATTCAGCGAGCGTGTCTGTAAGCCGAGTTCTGTCCCGAGTATCTTGCGACACTCATGGAAAGCAATTTATCTGGGCTGCATGTCGCCACGCAGCTCGAGCGGCACTCCCTTCGATAAGACTCAGGGTAAACCCCAAACTTATCAAAAAGCACGGCCTTGCATTCGGGTAAGGATTTAGCCGTTTCACCCTTCGACTTCGCTCGAGGCGTAAACCCTAAACTTATACGAAGACTATTCCATCTCTGGAACTCCCTTCCTTTCGGTCAGGACGTCTCTGCTCGCACCTCTTTTGCCCGCCAGGGCAAACGACAGGGGTTACCTGCTACCTGCCCGCAACCCGCGAGGGCTGCGGTAAATGCTCGGACTTTCCTCCCCTCGACAAGCTCGGGGTAAACCCCAATTCTGCCGAGAGGCTGCTTTCCAACACGCAGTAACTATTGTACCACGATTTTGGTACCTACGGCAATATCATGGTTTTTGGCATAGCCGGCAGGCACCTCAAGCACATATTCGGCCGGGACATTAGGGTAAAACGACTCTGGGTAGGACGTTGGCGACACGTCGTGCTCAATGGTGACAATGATGCCATTGGTGTCGGCCCAGATAATATCGAGCGAAAAGCGCATGTCCTTCATCCAGATGCCCCACTTACCTTCGCCATCAAACACAAAAAGCATGCCTTTGTTTGCCGAAAGTGAGTTGCGGCCAGAGAGACCTTGCTCTCTATCTGCCTCGGTAGTAGCAAGCTCAACCTCAAGACGCGTCTCGCCGACGGTAATAGTGGTAGTGGGTAGCACTGCTCTTGATGGCATATATAAGGAATATACTCCAACCACACCGAGAAAGGCGAGCAGGAACCCGGCCACCGTGAGCACCTTTTTATATTTTCGAATTAGCCCCACAAGCCAAACACCAGTGCCATCACCTCGAAGGCAACCAAGAGATGTGCAGCATTAAACATAAATAACTTAAGCGATTTGCCCTCCCAGAGCCAGCCGTGCGCAAGAGTGGTAACACCAAAGCCAAGCCAAACCCAAAAGCCGAGTGTAAGCGCGGCCGGGACGCTTGCTACGCCTGCAATAACTATAAAGTGTGCAAATACATACGAAAGGAGGAGGGTAAAGAGAGCTCCAAGGATCATTGCCTGCTGCGCGGTGAGCGGCATCTTGTGCATATGATCCTTATCAAGATGCGTCATCTGCATCCATTGTTTGCCGAAACCTATCGGCGAGTACCAAATGGCACCCACTGCGTATGCGCCCGCTGCCGCAACCACAACTGCGAGATAATTAATGGCGATATCCATATACATTTACTTACTGGTAACCTTTCATAAGTAAGTGTACACCTTTCTTTTTAATCCCTCGCAGTGTATTTTCTATTTAACGGAGGCGTCGCATAGTGGTCTAGTGCACCGCCTTGGAAAGGCGGCATACCGCAAGGTATCGAGAGTTCGAATCTCTCCGCCTCCGCAATGAGCATTTTATACTTATTGACAACACCAAAAAGTTTATGCACAACTGCCCTTGCGCTCGGGGAAATAGTGGTACTATAGAGGGCGTACCTTTACTAAGTAAGTAATTTAATAAATACATGGCAGCTAAAGCAAATTCCGCGTTCATGAAGCCGATGACTATCTCAAGCGACCTCGCAAAGGTTGTAGGCGCAGGCCCTATGCCTCGCTCTGAGGTTGTCAAAAAACTTTGGGTATACATAAAGAAGAATGACCTTCAGAACCCAAAGAACAAGCGCAACATCCTTGCAGATGATAATCTTGCAGAGATCTTCGGCAAAAAGGAGGTTACTATGTTTGAGATGACCAAGCTCGTTTCAAAGCACCTCTCATAATTTAAGAGGACATGCAAAAAACCGCTCTACAGTAGAGCGGTTTTTTGTTTATCTACTCTGTTTATCCAAGCAATGCCTTAACTCGCTCCTCAACGGGTGGGTGGGTCATAAAGAGCTTTGCAAGGCCGCTCATAGCAGCTTTGGCTCCAAACGGGTTTGATATGTAGAGGTGTGCGGTGGCATTATTAGCCCGCTTCATTGGCGCGGCATAGCTGCTGATTTTAGTGAGCGCGTCGGCAAGCCCTTGCGGGTAGCGCGTAAGAAGGGCGCCTGATGCATCGGCCAAAAACTCGCGCTTGCGCGAGATAGCCAGTTGCATAAGTGTTGCCACCACAGGAGCCAGCACTATAAACGCCACTGCAACGATCATAAGGATCGGGTTTTTATTGTCATTATTTCCTCCCCGCCCCAATGAGGTGCGGAGAAAGAAATCGGAGATAAGGGTCACAAACCCCACCAACACCACTGCAACCGTTGAAACGAGCATATCGCGATTGCCGATATGTGAGAGCTCGTGGGCTATCACCCCCTCGAGCTCGGTTCGGTTAAGCATAGCCATAAGCCCCGTAGTAGCGGCAACTACTGCATGGTTTGCATCGCGGCCGGTTGCAAACGCATTTGGTGCCGGGTCATTGATGATATAAATTTTTGGCTTCGGCAGGCCTGCGGTGATGGCGAGATTCTCTACAATATTATGTAGCTCGGGATATTCGCTATCCTGCGCCTCTTTTGCGCCCGCCATTGAGACAACAATTTTATCCGAGAACCAGTAGCTTGTAATATTCATCACCACCGCAAAGATAACTGCAAATACGAGGATGCCTGGGCTGTTGAAGTAGTAAGACACTGCCCATCCAACCACCATAACGACGACAAAAAATACAAACATGAGCACCCAGGTTTTTGCGATGTTTTCGTCTTTGTGTGTGTAGAGTGTTGCCATTGGTTTATACTACTATCCATTTATAAAAAAGAAACGGGCGGCCTACTTTGGCTGCCCGTTTGGCGCATCTGGCTCATCGGTCGATTCGAGATATTCAAATCCGACTTCACCATTCTTTGCAGTTTTTTCGGCACGCGCCCGCGCAAGCTCTTCAGGACTTATCTTGTTGACCGCCAGCACCTGGCCAAACCAGTCTGCCACGTCTGCAGCTTCCATAAGAACTTCCTCACGTGTTTTAGCGTTTAGAAGTTCTTTTGATTCTTCAACCAGCTTCTCGCGCGAAAAACGGTCTTGGCCCAAGAAATCACCAACAATAGATGAGATAACCGTGATGCCTTTTGCCTTAAGCCTCGGGATGATCTTACCCCTTACAAGCTTTTTCCATTCTTGATATGCCATAGAGAGACCTCCTTTCATGAGGCTAGTGTTCGTCTGCCAAAACCCTATCAGATTGGCTTAAAATTGCACCTTCACTGGCTCTTTAGCTAGCGCATCTGCCTCGCCAAGCTCGAAGAACTCACGCTTCTCGAATTTAAAGTAGTTGGCAATGATATTGCCCGGGAAGGATTGCATCGCGGTGTTTAAATCGCGCACATTGCCGTTGTAGAAGCGGCGTGCAGCCTGGATTTTATTTTCAGTGTCTGAGAGCTCGGTTTGGAGCGCAAGAAAGTTTTGATTTGCTTTCAAATCTGGATAGCTCTCTGAAACTGCAAAGAGTGATTTGAGAGCCCCCGAGAGCATATTTTCAGCCTCTGCTTTTTGTGCAGGCGACGCACCTGCATTCATTGCAGCAGTGCGCGCAGCTGTAACACTGTCGAGTGTCGAGCGTTCGTGTGTTGCATAACCCTTAACCGTCTCAATGAGGTTAGGGATGAGGTCGTAGCGACGCTTAAGCTGTACATCAATGTCGGCCCATGCCTCCTTCGTGCGCTGGATAAGGCGGATAAAGCTGTTGTACGAAACAATAACCCACAGCACTACTGCCGCAGCAATGCCGAGCAAAACATAAAGGATAGTCATGCAACAATTGTATCATTTCTACCTAGATTGCAAGGTATATTGACAAACAAGTTTATATAATGTACTTTTCCTTGCGGAAAGGAGCCAAAAATATGCGAAGGAAAGACGGTGAAGAGGACGAAGAGGTGTCCTCAAGGAGAAATGATTCTGCTGGGCGGCAACATCACAGAAACGAGGCCTTGAGACATCAAAGGCTTGCCGAATCTTCAGAGATCCGGGCTGTGCGCCTCGAACATCTCTATGCCACTGGTTGCCACTTCAGTGTCGCAGAGAGCCCCTACAAGCTCACCGGCGACCATAGACACAAAGCTGCATGAAGCAAACCGCCGGCCCCTTGGGGGCCGGCGGTTCTTTCTTTTTTAATATCTTCCTGGACTAATAGTCCATGCCTCCCATGTCGCCAATGCCTTGCATGCCGCCACCAGAATCTTTTTCGTCCTTTGGCTCTTCGGCAATCGCTGCCTCGGTGGTGAGCAAGATTGCTGCAGCAGATGCTGCGCGCTCAAGGCCGGTGCGGGTTACTTTAACCGGGTCGACAATACCCGACACGAGCATATCTACCATTTCGTTTTTTACCGCATCGTAGCCCATGGTGCCCTTCGCCTCGCGCACCTTCTCAACCACCACACCAGCATCCACACCTGCATTTTGTGCAATCTGGCGCAGTGGCATCTCGAGTGCTCGCAGCACTACCTCATAGCCAACACGAGTATCAGGAGACATTTTGTCTTTGTTTTTTTCAAACGATTCTGCAACTTTTTGCGCACTCTTCACCAGCGCTGTGCCGCCGCCAGCAACAATACCCTCTTCGATAGCAGCTTTGGTTGCATTTACTGCATCCTCAATCTTGAGCTTGAGATACTTCATCTCGGTCTCAGTTGCAGCGCCCACGCGGATAACTGCAACGCCGCCGGCAAGCTTCGCAAGCCTCTTCTCTAGGTTTTCTTTATCAAATTTCGACTTGGTGTCGGCAATTTCGGCACGAATCTTGTCGATCCGGCTTTTAATAGCTGCCGCCTTGCCCTTGCCGCCCACAATCACCGTAGAGTCTTTAGTGGCTACCACGCGCGATGCATGCCCTAGCATCTCGAGCGTTGCTGTCTCAAATTTAATACCAAGCGTCTCCGAAATTACCTGCCCGCCTGTCATCGTTGCAATGTCCTCGAGCATCTCCTTCTTGCGGTCGCCATAGCCAGGAGCCTTTACTGCAAGCACACTAAACGTGCCACGGAGTTTGTTTAGGATAAAGGTAGTGAGCGCCTCGCTGTCTACATCGTCGGCAATTATCACGAGCTCTTTTTTGCCTGCCCCAGCAATCTTCTCAAGCATCGGCAAAATCTCCTGGATAGAAGAAATCTTTTTGTCGGTGATGAGGATAGATGCATCCTTATATGCAGCCTCCATGCGCGCACTGTCGGTGATCATGTATGCCGAAACATAACCGCGGTCAAACTCGAGGCCTTGCACCACCTCTTTTTCAATACCGAGTGACTGCGACTCTTCGACAGTAACGACACCATCCTTGCCCACCTCCTTTATTGTGTCGGCAATAATAGTGCCAATTTCTTCAGACTCGGCCGAAATAGTTGCCACTTGGCGGATCTCGGCGTCATCTGCAATCTTTTTGGCAAACGAGCGGAGCGCAACCACCGCCTCGGCAGCCGCCTTCTCGATGCCGCTGCGCACGCCCATGGCGCTGAGGCCCGCCTCAGTGTGCTTCATCCCTTCACCCACAAGCGCCTGCAGCAAAACAACAGAGGTAGTGGTGCCGTCGCCTGCAATGTCGTTGGTTTTTGAAGCAACTTCCTTCACTATCTCTGCGCCCATGTTCTCAAACTTATTTGAGAAAGAAATTTCTTTTGCGATAGAAACACCGTCGTTGGTGATAGTTGGGCTGCCGTAGCCTTTGTCGAGCGCTACATTGCGGCCGCGGGGCCCTAGTGTGATTTTGACCGTGTCTGCTGCGCGGTCGATACCACTCTTAAGCATGCGGCGTGCCTGCCCGCCAAAGATGATTTGTTTTGCCATAGAATTTCCAGAATTACGGATAAATTAGGAAAGGATTGCCAAAATATCTGCCTCACTCACAATGTAATAGTCCTTACCGTTCACTTTAATCTCGGTATAGCCGTATTTATTGAACATCACCTTGTCGCCCACCGAAACATTTACCGGGATAAGCACATTGTCGTCGCCTATTTTGCCAGGGCCCACAGCCACCACCACTCCTGTTTCAGATTTTTCCTTCTCGGCTGTCTCGGGGATGATGAGGCCGAACGAAGTTACCGATTCTGGCACGCTTGGGCTAATGAGGATGCGATCGCCGAGCGGCGTCACGCCAGTTTTATTTGCCGAGGCTGCAGGTTGCACCGAAACTGTCTTCTTTACTGCCTTTTTTGGAGTAGATTTCTTCGCCGCTTTCTTCACAACTTTCTTTTTAGATTTCTTCATATATAGCCATTCTATTTAAAAAAGTTCCCCCCGCAAGATGCATACACATATATAATGTGTCGAAATAAAAAATGCCCCGCGACCACTAGGTGGCCGCGGGGCGAAACTGCGTGAGAGGTTAGATCTTTTCGAGCTCACTCACTTCGATCGTCGGGTCGAAGCCGACAAATGTCAGTGCCTGCCGGAGGAAGGCGAGACCCTTTTCTCCCGGAACTTCATCATCGTACCAGACGACCCGACGCCTGAAGCTTTTGCCTTCGTGCTCAACCCGCAACGTGTGCGTGCCACTTGCGTCGAAGACTTTTGTTTCTAAGACCTGTACATCGACACGCAAATGCTTGAAAAGCTGTTTTGCGATAAGATCCCAAACATAGGCGATTGATCCGTGCGGCTCACTTACACCCTCGATCAGTTCACCGTTGCACAGGAGCTCGAAGCCCTCGTGGTAGTCATTACAAGTGTCGCAAACCTCCTTCGCCCGCCAAGGCTTAAATACCAGGGTGATGTCTCTCGATTGGGTATCTTGCAATTTCTTCTCCTCTTGTGAGTATCTATCTGATTGATTTATACAACTTTTCTTTAAAAAGACAATACCTAGTAACCTGATTGCACCCTTTTTGGGCCTGTGATACCTTTTTTATATGGCGTTAGCAGGGATCCTTCCCTACATACAGATAGTGCTTGCGGTCGTGGTTGTTGTCTGCGTGCTTTTGCAACAGACAGGGGCTTCGATGGGCGGCGCGCTCGGCGGAGATAACTTCAGCGCTGCATACCATACCCGTCGCGGTATGGAGAAGACTTTGTTCTACGCAACTATAGTTGCAGGTGTGCTCCTTGCCGCTTCTGCCCTCTTGGCACTCGTCCTCAAGTAAAACACTCACGTTCCCCCAACAAATGCAAACATTCTGGCGAATTCTCTTAAAGCCGGTGTATCTGCCAGTTATCGATAAGCTGGAGGATATCTATCGCGCATTTTCCCCATCGGGTCGCGCGCTCTTTTTGTTTTTCTCGGTCGTTCTTGTGGTGAGCTCGAGCTTCCTGCTTTACACACTCAACGAACGCCTTCTCTCGGCAGTGCCGGGCTATGGCGGCGAGCTCACCGAGGGTATCATCGGCTCCCCGCGTTTTATAAACCCAGTGCTCGCCACCTCGGATGCCGATCGCGATCTTTCGGCACTTATCTACTCTGGCCTTCTTAAGGCAGATGGCAGCGGCAAATATATCCCAAGCCTCGCAAGCTCACACACCATTTCGCCAGATGGCAAAATCTACACCATAAAGCTAAATAAAAACGCAACTTTTCACGATGGCAGTGCAGTCACCGCATCCGACGTGGTATTTACGATTACAAAAATAGAAGACCCGGCGCTTAAGAGCCCGCTTCGCGCCAGTTGGGAGGGTATTGCAGTTGAAGAAGTGGATACACAAACCGTGCGCTTTACCCTTACAGAGGCATACACCCCGTTTATCGAAAATCTCACTGTGGGCATTTTGCCAAAACACCTCTGGCAAGGCGTAAGCAACGAAGAGTTTCCTTTTAGCGAGCTCAACACTTCGCCAATTGGCTCCGGCCCTTTTAAGGTTGATTCTATAACCCGCAGCGCCTCGGGTATCCCCGCTTCATATGAGCTCGTGCCATTTGCAAACTATACGCTGGGCAAACCATTTCTCTCGCGCCTCGTGTTTAAACTCTATCCAAGCGAAGGTGCGCTGCTTTCGGCACTTAACGGGGGCCAGGTAGAGGCAGCAAGCGGGCTCACCCCCGCACTCCTCCCTGAAATTAGTGCAAAGGACGAAACGATTGTCCACTCGCCACTTAACCGTGTGTTTGGAGTTTTCTTTAATCAAAACCAATCTGAGGTGCTTCGCGATATACACGTGCGCACTGCGCTCGGGATGGCCACCGATAGAGACGATCTCATCAAACAGGTGCTTGGCGGCTATGCCACACCGCTTGACGGCCCGGTGCCCCCAAGCATCACCGGCGCGAGCAGCACTGCAACAACCTCTTCTCTCACCCCCGCCGAGCGCGCCGCAAGTGCCCGCAACTATCTTATAACCAAAGGATGGAAGCCGGGCGATGATGGCATCCTCACTAAAACAACCGGCACCGGCAAAACTGCAAAAACAATCACGCTCCAGTTCTCTCTTGCAACCGGCAATGTGCCCGAGCTGCGCGCTGCGGCCGAATACTTGCGTGTTGTCTGGGGCAGCATTGGCGCAAATATAGATGTAAAGATTTTTGACCAAGGCGACCTTTCTCAAAATGTTATCCGCCCCCGCAAATATGACGCACTCCTCTTTGGCGAAGTGGTGGGCCGCGAGCTCGATCTGTATGCATTTTGGCACTCGAGCCAGCGCAACGACCCTGGCCTCAACATCTCGCTCTATGCAAATGCCACGGTAGACAAGGCGCTCGACGAGCTTCGCGGCTCGGCAAACGAGGCCGAGCGAGCAGCGCTCTACCAAACCTTCCATACCGAGCTTTTGCGCGACATCCCGGCACTATTTCTCTATGCGCCCGATTTCGTGTATAGTGTTCCTAAAGACATCAAGGGGCTCGATCTCGGCTTCATAGAGACACCAAGCGACCGGTTTTTAAGTGTTGCTTCGTGGCATCGGGAAACTGACTACGTGTGGCCTTTGTTTGTAAAAAATAAATAGATGCAAACGCACTATCTTTTTAAGAAAAAAATTATAAATTAGCGATACTTCATGGAACAGCAGCATACAACACCCGCTCAAGGCGGAAAGCAGAGTGCGCCTGCGCAGCTAGCCGCAGCAACCGGCACACCGCATAAAGGAGGAGGCCGAAAGTTTAATCGAGGAGGAGCGGGCTTTGGCGGTAAAGGCCGTGGCGGCAGGGGCTCGCGCCCACGCACAGGTGGGCCCAGGCCTCATCAGGTGCACCCAGTGCGCGACCTTACCGAAAAAAACCCGAACCCAGACGAGAAGCCGATCCCACCGCTTCAGCCCGGCAACATCCGTATCATCCCTCTTGGTGGTGTAGAAGAAATCGGCCGCAATATGACCATCATCGAATACGGTGACGACATCGTCATCGTCGACTGCGGCTTCCAGTTTAAAGAAGACGACACACCAGGCGTCGACTACATTTTGCCGAACACCAAATATCTCGAAGATCGCAAGGATCGGATCCGCGCGATGTTCATCACCCACGGACACCTCGACCACATCGGCGGCATCCCCTACATCATCGACCGCATCGGCTACCCACCGGTCTATACACGCGAGCTCACCAGCGTGATGATCAAAAAGCGTCAGGAAGAGTTTCCTAACCTCAAGCCCCTCGACATCCAGCTTGTCGAAAAAGACGACACCGTGCGTGTGGGAAGTTTGCGCGTAAAATTCTTCTCCGTCTACCACACCATCCCCGACTCTATGGGTATCATCATCGAGACCCCATACGGCGACTTGGTATTTACCGGCGACCTCCGCCTCGACCACATCGACGGTGTGCCTACCGAGACCGAAGAAAAAGAGTTTGGCTTTTTTGCCGACCGCAAAGTGCTCTTCCTTGGCGCCGACTCCACAAACGTAGAGCGTCCGGGCTTCTCGCTGCCAGAGCGCATCGTGCGCAAAAATCTTGATGAGATCATTGCCAACACTCCCGGCCGCCTCATCATCGGCACCTTCTCATCACAACTCGAGCGCCTGATGCGCATGATCGAGCAGGCCGAAAAAGTTGGCCGTAAGATCCTCATCGAGGGCCGCTCAATGAAGGTAAACATCGAAATTGTGAAGCACTTAGGGCTCCTTAAAGTAGACGAAAAAACCTTTATCGAATCTTCGCAGCTCGAGCACCTACCCGACCCAAAGGTGGCAATCCTTGCAACCGGCGCGCAGGGCGACGAATTTGCAGCGCTCATGCGCATTGCGATGAAGACGCACAAATATGTAAAAATTAAAAAGGGCGACACGGTGGTGCTTTCATCATCGGTGGTGCCGGGCAACGAAAGGAGTGTGCAAAAACTTAAAGACAACCTGAGCCGCCAGGGCGCACGCATCATCCACCGCGACACCATGGACGTGCACGCCTCGGGCCACGCTAACCGTGACGAGACTTTTTGGATCCACCAAAAGATCAATCCCCGCTTCTTTATGCCTATGCACGGCTACCACTACATGCTCCGCGTGCATGCCGACATCGCTAAGGCATGCGGCCGCTCTGAAGACGAAGTGGTGATCCCAGACAACAGCTCGGTTATCGAGATTCAAGAAGAGGGCACCAAGATCGTGCGCCTTAAAGAGAGCGCCCCTGCAGGCCTGCGCCTCGTAGACGGCTTCTCTATCGGCGACATCCAAGAGGTAGTGATCCGCGACCGCAACGTGCTGGCGCAGGAGGGTATGTTTGTGATCATCGCTACCGTAAACCCAAAGACAGGCAAACTCCGCAAGAGCCCCGACATCATCTCGCGCGGATTTGTATACCTGCGCGAATCACAAGAACTCCTGCAGCAGGCCCGCATCATTGTAAAGAAGACCATCGAAGACGGCACTAAAAATCAGCAGCCAGTTAACTTTGATTTTGTGAAGAACGAAGTTACCGACGCAGTGTCGCGCTTTCTCTTCGAGAAGACCAACAAGCGCCCTATCGTGATCCCAGTTATCCTCGGGCTCTAAGGCAAGCTATGCACAGACTCTTAGGCCGCCCTTTACAGGGCGGCCTTTTTGGTGTATACTGCTGGTCGAATTGCACCTTTCAACCAGGGCTTAAGGAGGGCCTTACTATGAGTACCACACCCAAGCGTGACGGCATCTTTGGCGAGCTGCCTGCCCACCGGCAAGCAGAAGACCACCAACCTTCGCCCCAGCCTCGTGCTGGCGAAGTGCCTCCCCCGGCAAGCGCCGACGAGGAAGACGACTTCGACGACGAGCCGGACAAGATCGCCTCGTGAGCAAGGACAAGAAGAGGCCTCCACCACTCGACCTCATGCAGGACGACCACACGCACGAGGCGATTGACCCGACCCTACTCGGGGACAGGATCAGCGACGAGTTTGATCGAGACGATATCGGCGAAGACCGCGACGGCTCCCCGCCGCGCCGTTCGACAAGAAGTGGAAGGCCTCATCCTTCCGACTAGTCGGCAACCGAATATCGACTCTCCTCTTTTTTGAGGAGCCCCTCAGCCACAAGCCGCGCAAGCAATTGCGCGGCTTTTTCTTTTTCCACCTTCAAAATTTTGCTAAGCGCGTGCAACGTTTGAGGTTTTTTTAAAACTTCGCGCAAGATAGCTCCCCTAATCTGCCTCTCTGAGCCCTCAAACTTTTTTTGCTTCGTGTAATGTTTGCTTTGCGAGTTTATTTTGATGCCGCTGCGCTTGAGGTGCGAGCCATAATCCATGAGTGCAGCATAAAAATCTCGCGGCTCCATCTTCGACTCTTTAAGTGCCCCCTCAACAAGCGGCAACAAGTCGGCATCCGCAACCTTTTCCGTGAGGCTAAGCCTCACGGATTTTGCATGATAAAAGAAGACTGTGCGGATGTTTGTCTCGATAAACACTGTGGCTCGATTGAAGGCAAATGCCTCTATTGCAGCGCGGGTATACGGGCCCACGCCAGGGAGCTTGCCTCCCCAACCCTCCTTCACAATCACCTTCGCCGCCTCATGCAAAAACTTGCCACGCCTGTTATAACCGAGGCCCTGCCACTGCTTTAAAACTTTTGAGAGGGGCGCTCCTGCTAAAACTTTTGCACTGGGAAACTCCCTCAGAAACGCTTTGTATTTTGGCAGTACTCTCTCAACCTGGGTTTGCTGCAGCATCACCTCAGACACCAAAATTTTGTACGGGTCGCGTGTTTTGCGCCATGGCAAATCCCGTTTGTTTTCTTTATAAAATTTTTTAAGCTCAGGCAGCAATTTCATGCCCAGCCATAATAACAAAAAACCCGCCGAAGCGGGTTTTTTGTTCTTCATTCCTAAAGGCTTATGCCTTTGGGCGTGCGTCTGAAACAGTGAGAGTGCGACCGTCGAAGTCCTTGCCATTCCACATTGAAATAGCGGTGTCTGCGTCTGCGTCCTGAGCCATCTCTACGAAGCCGAAGCCACGAGAGCGACCAGTCTCACGATCAGTCACGACTGAAGCAGTTGCTACTTCCCCCGCCTTTGCAAACGCGTCTTTCAACTCGTCGCTCGTGGTGCGGTATGGAAGGCCACCTACAAACAATTTGCGTGCCATATTTCGCTAAACAAGATTAACTATGGTTCTTTGTAAGGCGACCCTCCGAACCTGCCTTTTGGGGGCTTCCTGGAGAACTTACTTGAACGCCCCTACTTTAGCACCCCATAGGGTTTATGCAACTCTTAGCGGCTCTCGAGCAAAATGCCTGGGGCGAGGGCCTCGCGGAGGGTTGCGTCGTCTATCTGAGGTGTCGGCAAGTGCGAAAGCGCGTCGAGCGAGCCCCATACCACCATCAAAACACCAAATACAATAAGTGCGTTGCGGATACCCTCGCGCGCGGCCAGCGGCAATTGCTCAAAAAATCGGGTGCGGCCTGGCGGGAGTAGAAGTAGCTGTCTCATAAATAATTAAAATCCCGCAGGGAGGGTGAGCGTATTGAGGTAGGTCTGGAGAAACGGCAAGATAAACGGGATAGCAAGAAGCGGCAGCACAAACAGTGCAAGCGGGATCATGAGCGACCAAAACATATACTTTCGGGTCTTCTCGGCCGACACGAGCGAGGCGTCTATCTTGGCCTCTAGCTGCACAAGTTTTAACTCAATATTACTTAATTGCTCTGGCATATAAATTGCAGTATACACCTATACGCCAGCGAGGCGAATCGCAACAAAAAGCACCGCCGCGCCGAGCAATGTCATAACCGTAGTAAGAAAACGGGGGTGGCCGTGATGACTCTCGGGTATAAGATCACTGGCACCAATATAGATAAAGAAGCCGGCAAAGAGCGCAAGGATCACCCCGAGCGCGCCAGCAGGGAGCGTAAAGAGGAGTGTTGAGGCAGCACCCGCAACCGGTGCCAGGGCATCTATAAAAAGCCATTTTTGTGCGTAGCCCTTTTTCCCTCCGCTCTTGGTAATAAACCCCACCGTATTGATCCCGTCCGAAAAATCATGCACGAGCACCGCAACGGCAACCACCATACCCACTGCGGTGGATACCTGAAAAGCCAAACCTATCGCGAGGCCGTCTAAAAAACTGTGGAACGAGAGTGCCGCCGCGCCGAGGTTGCCACGGCCCCGATGTGCCCCATGCGTATCGTCTTCGTGGCCGGTATGCGCACGAAAGAAGATAATTCTGTCGAGCAGGAGGTATGCAAAAAAGCCGAGCGCAGTGACGCCTATAAGTGTTGCGGGTGTATACATCTCCCCGCCGAGCTCGAGTGCCTCAGGCAGCAAATCAAAAAACGCCACGGCAATAACCGCACCTGCACTAAACCCAAGCACCAGGTGCAGCTTGTCTCTAAATTTTAATGCAAACATCCCCCCGAGCAATGTCGAGAGGAATGCTGCAATACTGATAATCACTACCGTCATTTGTTTACAGTTGCCCTGCCCCACCACTGACTGTGGTCGATGCCGAAGCAGATGCTTTTAGACCTTTGATGATGGTCTCTATATCTTTGCGTCCTGCCGCTATATCTGCCTGACCTGCTTTGATCTCATCCACCGCCTTCTTGAGCGCAGCGTTATTTGATGCCATCACTGTCTTGTCGCCGTTGTCTGGCACGAGCGGCGCGGTAACGTTGATAGACTCCTGCGCATGTGCTTGAGCACTGCCGAGCTTAGTGCCGAGGCTTGCTAGGGCAGCCTCCATGGCTGTGGTGTCTGCGCCCGCGGTTTTTGCTGAGGTGATGCGCGCCTGAAGCTTGGCGCCCATTGCAGCCATCATATTAATGACAGTCGCCATGCGGTCGGCAGCAGCCGAGATGCGGCCCTGCGGAATAACGAGCATAAAGATGCGGTATGAGTCGGTGACCGATTTAATGTCGGTCTTAAGGGTTGCAAGATCGGTGTCGGCCTCAATTTTTGCTTTGAGTGCAGTAAAACCATCTATCTCGAGTTGCACATTCGACTTGAGGTTTGTTTTAAGGGTGTCGGTAACCTTGTTCATCGCCTGCACGCGGAGCATAAGGTCGTTGAGTGCTGCAATGCGGCGGTCAATTTCTTGTGCTGCTTTGTCTTTTGCACGCGCCGCACGAGTGGTGTCGGCCGTTGAGCTTGCCATCACTTTTGCGCGCACATTAACTTGAGCGCTGGTTGGGGTCACTTGCGCCTGTGCAGTTGCACCCACTGCTGCCATTTGCATCACTTCGTTTGAAACTTGCGCAAAGGCAAACGCCGGCAAAAGAAGTGCGCCTGCCAAAGCCACCTTAGTGAGAGTTGTTGTAGAGTTTTTCATATTAGTATTCTTGCGTTACTGGCTTATCACTAAGGCTCGCTGAGCTGTTTGCCGAGTCGGTGCCAAGATTTTTAATCTGCGCATCAAGTGCTGCAGAGTCTTGCGCCAAGGCGCTGTCTGACGCGTCGTTTGTTGCAGTTGGGAGATCGTTTGGAGGAGTTTGCTGCGTGTTAGCCACCGGAGGCGTAGTGGTTGCCGTCTCGGTTGCGACCGGTGTTTGCATAGGGATCATAGCGATAATTTTGTTGAGCCATCCGCTCCACCAGAGGCCGCCCACGAGTGCGGCGAGCACTACTACTGTAATAAGAAATTTAATCATATTTATTTTGGGTACTTATGGGTAAAAGCAGGCCAAAACCCGCCTATTTCGAGTATACCTTATTTTTTCTGCTCCAAGTCTAGACAAACTGAGTTCATGCAGTAGCGTTTGCCGGTTGTAGTGGGGCCATCGTCAAATAAATGGCCTAAATGCGAGCCGCAGCGGCTGCACACCACCTCGGTGCGGCGCATACCCATAGAACTGTCTTCTATAAGCTTTGTGGCGCCAGGGAGCGCATCATCAAAGCTCGGCCAGCCGCTCCCTGAGTCAAATTTAGTGTTTGAGGCAAAGAGCGCCTGCCCGCACGCAGCACAGGCATACATCCCCTCGCGCTCATCCTTGAGGAGTGCACCCGTAAACGGAGCTTCGGTACCCTTTTCGCGGAGCACTGCATATTGTTCGGGGGTAAGCTTGGCCTTCCACTCCTCTTCGGTTTTTGGCATTTCGTTTTCGTCTAACACAAGTTCAGTATATCACTCTGCGTCTTCTTCAATAATGCCGCCTGATGCTTTTGCAAACCTATTTTGCATATCGCTTAAGTCGCGACGTGACATGTTGGTAAATACCTCTTTTGCAGAATTTGATTGCTCGCGAAATTCTTCGTCCATCTCGAGTGCCTCGGGGTGCACCGTAAGCGCACGCTCATTGATGCCAAGCAAGTAAAGGCCTGCGAGTGTGCGCACGCGAGAGAGCGCCACATAACCCTGGCCATACTCAAATGTTTGAGATAAGTCCATCACCGCAGCGTCGAGCGACATACCCTGGCTTTTGTGCACGGTGATAGCCCACGCAAGACGCAGCGGCAGCTGGATTATTTTTGCCTTCACTTTGCCGTCTTCTTCAATCATCCACTCCATAGGCTCTACTACAATTGAGCGGCCACCACTTGTGCGCACCACCGGTGCGCCGCTTGCGCTAAAGCTCGTGATTTTGCCGAGGGTGCCGTTTACAAACGCGCCTGACGGATTGTTTTTAGTAAACATCACCGAGGCCCCAACCTTAAGCACCAAACTCTCGGGCGAGAGGCATCCGCGTTTCAGTGTTTCAACCGTAGCGGCAGCGCCACTTGAGCGCATAGTAAACGAACGCTCTGCACCATCAATTTTTTGGAGCTCTTGCTCGTTGATGCGGTCGACATCGGCATTGTGCGGGAAGAGGCGCACAGCATCATTCGGCGCACTTGCATCGCCCACCATGCGGCTGTCGATGTGGGCTTTGTGTCGCGCCTCAAACGTGCCAGCACGGATGGCTGAAAGCACTTCAAGAAAGTTGTCGTCCTCTTGCCTATGCTGCTCTTCGAGATAGCAGATAATAGGGTTTAAGGCGCGCCACGCACTCGCATTGTATGCAAATTGGGTTGGGGCAGGCTTACTTTGATCTTCAAATACAAATTCGTCGTTTGAAATTTCTTCATCAACAAATATTTTTCTCTTAACCACGGGCGGGAGCTGAAAGAAATCGCCCACCAGAACCACCTGGAGGCCTCCAAAGGGCTTCGTAGAGCGACGCACTGCACGACACACCGCATCTACCATAGAAAAGGTACCCGATGAGAGCATCGATACTTCGTCGATAATGAGCACGCTGGTATGCATGATGCGCTTTGCAACACGCTCGTTTGAGGCAATTTTGTCGAGGTCGTAGTTGCTGAGCCTCTCTTTGATGCCGATACCACTCCACGAGTGGATGGTCATACCATGTATATGTGTTGCAGCAATGCCGGTCGAGGCGGTGATTGCCGGCTCTATATTATGCTTACGCAAATAGGCAACATACGCATTTACCGTATGTGTCTTGCCACTGCCCGGCTCGCCCGTAAGAAACACGTTGGCGCCGGTTTTAAGGATGGTTAAAGCCTCTTCTTGAGTCATGATTGAGGAATAGTACTCCTGAATGAAAAGAATTAAAGGGGCACCACCTCGGTAAGCACTGCGCCCGGGTTTGGGATCACGCACAGCACCTTGCCGGCGATTTTAAAATCCTCGCGCAAAATAATTGGCTTGTATTTAGGATCCTTAGACTCTGGCCACAAAATAGTGACCCCGTCGCGGCGCTCGAGCCTTTTGACGGTAACCATGTCGCCCACAATAGCCGCTATCCTGTCGCCGTTTTCGGCATGGTCGGTAAAGCGGATAAGCACGTAGTCGCCCGTGTGGATGCCTGCGTCGAGCATCGAGTCGCCCACTGCACGCACTGCAACGATGCCACCATCTTCATGCTCGGCAATTTGCGCGTCTACTTCAAGAAACTCGTCGGTCGAATTTTCTTGCACAAAGACCGACAGGTCGTCGCAACCCACATTGGCAAGCACGGGGATAGAGATAGTGCGAGCCACTGCCCCGCCCTCGCTTGCATCGCGAAGCTCGATGTTGCGGCGGGCAAACTTGCGGCGCACGATGTAGCCTTTTTCTTCGAGCACATCCAAATATTGAGTGACGGTGCGGAGTGACTGCACCTGCATCGACTCACGAAGCTCGGTGAGCGTTGGAGACTCGCCATGCTTTGCTATATACGTCTTAAGCTCATTAATAACCTGGTGCTGCTTGTATGTGAGGGGCTTTTTCATATACACAAGTATACCAACAAAAATCCCTGTTCAATACACAACATACACAAATCGTGTGGATAGCACATTGCGATACACATTTGAAATAACGCAATGTTTCGTGTACTATGCCCTGCAGACGTTTTATATAGCCAAATCAAGAGACAGGAGAATTTGATGCAGCATACTGTTCGCCTACTTACTGCAGTGGTCTTCGTTGCCCTGCTCGCACTCGGAGCCGTCTTGGTCAACGTCTCGACGGCACATGCCGCCACCAAGCTGAAGGCGGTGATCGACAAGTCGGAGCATCAGATGTATGTCTACGCCGGCGACGGTAAGTTACTCTACAACTGGCCCGCCTCGACGGGAGGCGGATACACACCGACCGGCACCTGGCACGTGACGGGCTTTGCAGCCGGCATGCATAAGTCGAGCAAGTACAAGACAAAAATGTACTGGACCGTCTACTACGAGCCGGCAGATGGCACGGCACGGCGCGCCGTGCACGGCATCAGTGACGCAGCAAATGTCGCAGCGCTCGGCAAGAGCAACGCGGGTATGGGGTGCCCCCACCTCTCGGTCGACAACTCGAAGATCTTCTACGACTTGGCGGCGCAGTACAAGCACAGCGAAGTAGTAATCGTCATCCAACCATGACAAATCCCCCGCGGCGCATGCGCCGCGGGGGATGTTTCTTTTTTTATTTTGCTTCTCCTCCGGTATTAACCTTAATCACCTGCACTGCGTGCGCCTTCATTTCGATCATGTCTTTACCCATTTCTTTTGCGTCACCCATGTTGAGTGTCGACAGTTTAAAGACTGGCGTGTCGTTTTCGTCGAGCCCGAGCACTGTCTTGCGACCTTCGGGGTCGGTGTAGGAGAGATACTTAACCGGTGCCGACCATGAGGAGTTTGCTGCAGTAGTTCCCGAGAATGTGCCTGTTGCTAGCTTTATATCGCTGTTTATCACCATAGTACCCGAAGAGAAGGTAGCTCCACCTATCTTGCCCGCAGGGATTGCAGTTGCCGAAGCGGTAAACATCATGTCCTCTGCGCCCTCTTCAGCCTCAAGCGTGCCTGCCATTGGCATACCTGCGCCAGCCATCCCCTGCACCGTGATGCTCTGGTTGCCATTTGCCGAGCTAAAAGTAAGCTGCCCATCCTTTTCGTACTCTTCGCGAGTCATTATTTTAAGATCAGGCGCTGCCTTTGCCTCCTTGAGCGTTTCGAGCATGTCGGCCTTCATGTTGCCTTCGAGCTGGGCGCGCATCTCGGGAGAGATTTGCACCGCACGGGTAAACGCGCGGTTCACCTGCTCCTCGGCGCTTGCGACACCCGAGCTAATTGGGCTCATGGCCACCACCACTGCAATTGCCGCGACCGCTGCCACGGTGCCTATCGAGAAGTAATATCGATTCATAGAAATTATATGTGTATACGGGCGAAGCGCAGCAAAAACTCCTTCCCCTTTCTCTTTTTGCGAGAGGACGGCACGACGAAGATGTGCCCTATGTGCGGGTGCGTCCACCTCGCCACGAACACTCTGCAAAATCTTGATGATTTCTTTCTCCTTCATGTTAGTTTTGCTTGATTACTGATAATACGCTCCTACCTTCACCAGTAGTAATGCGCTCGGTTGCAGTTTGTTGCATCGGGGCGCGTAGCTCTTGGCGGAGTTTGGCTAAGCCGCGTGAAAGAAGCGAGCGCACCGTGCCCTCGCGAGCGCCGATAATAACTGCAATTTCGCCTACCTCTTTCTCCTCCATATACCGAAGGGCGATCACTTCTTGATAGCGGCTCCCCAGTTTTTTGAGACTTTTCATAACTTGCACAAACTCTTTGTCTCGCGACGCAAGGTCAGAAAGGAGCTCGCGCTCAGTGGCTATCTCTTGCGCTGCCACGTCAAAACCTGCGTCGGTTAACCTCTCGAGCGAGACACTGCGGTGCGGGCGACGCAAGTGCATCTTAATTTCGTTGCCTGCTATGCGATAGAGCCAAGACGAAAATGGCGCACCTCGCCACGTAAACTGTTTTACATTTTTAAACGCCTTACTAAACGTTTCGGCCACGATGTCTTGAGCTAGAGACGCGTCCCCGGTGCGCCTGAGCGCATAGGAAAGAATTTTAGAGTAGTAGAGGTCGAAAATGATCCCAAACGCCTCGGGATTTTGGCGAGCCGCATCTACATACGCCCTATCGCGCGCTATTTCATCGCTCATGCTCACACTTTCTATAATGCAGTGCTATTGATTTTGTTGCACGCAAACAAAAGGCCCGGCGTCTTTATAAGACGCCGGGCCGCTATTTGAGGAAGCCGAAGGCGATGCACCCGAGCATCACTATCACCCCGAAAAGTGCACACAGAAAGAGGGCGAAGTGAAAGGGCATGGGGAGAATAGGCTCGGCCCTTAGCCAAGAAATGTTGATGAGGTCGGCCACGACGCACAAAAACAAAACGGCGATCACGATGCTGCCGGCCCAAAACACCAACATAAAAGGCAGTGGTGCAGCAAAGAGACACACCCCATAGACACCTACGAGAAAGAACGACGAGTAAAAGAGTATGAGCTTTTGCTCTCGCCCACTCTCAAACACTCTCTCGAGTGCGTGCGATTTATAACCTTCTTTCACTTATTCCTCACTAGTTTGTTGCGATACGTCTGCGGGTAGTTATACAACATCTTTGCCAAAATAAAAGGCCCGGTGCGCAAGATGCGCGCCGGGCCAAATGGAATTATCCCCCAAAAAGAGGGAAGAAAGCAGACCCTACTATAGCTGCTGCCAAAACAACAACGACGATAGTCAGAAAGACGATCGCCGGGGATAGGTCGAGCGCAGGATCTTCCTGCTGCTCAATTTCATGTTCGGTTTCGGACATGTCCCCTATTTCCTTTCAACTAGTTTCTACAAATGAGCACCTATTAGCTGTTATACAGCAAAACCTTCAATTTCTAAAATTTTTCTGTGGATTACACCTTAATTGCCCGGAGTTTGGCGCGAAGCACGCGGTGATGTGGGATGGCGCGGGCCACCTCGGCCCAAAATGCTTCACTATGGTTAAAGTGTTTTAAGTGGCACAGCTCGTGCACCACCACATAGTCGGCAAGCGCCGGCGGCAAGAGCGCCAACTTGTAGTTGAAATTTAGGTTGCCAAGCTGCGAGCAGCTGCCCCAGCGCGAGCGGCTGTTTTTAATCGCCACCCGTTTAACCCGAAATTGGTAGAACTCGTTAAAATACGCGAGCCGCGCGTGCACAAGGCTACGGGCGGCTTCTTTGTGTCGCAAATACTTTGCGCTGCTTGCCTTCGAGACTACCCTTCTTCGCCTCACCCTAAAAAACATGTAACGAATTTATTTCAGATCAACCGAGGTAATCACCATCGCGGTTTGCGGCCTATCGCCCGGCACCGTTGGAGTGTTTTCAATCGCCGTCACCACATCCATGCCTGCCACTACTTTACCAAACACCGTGTGTTTGGTATCGAGGAAGTTGTTGCCCGCAACGTTGATAAAGAATTGGCTGCCGTTGGTGTTGGGGCCTGAGTTTGCCATCGCAATGGTGCCGATGTTGTTTTGGTTTGATGCGCCGATCTCGTCGGCAAACTGATATCCCGGGCCGCCGGTGCCCCAGCGAGCCATCATAGAGTCATCCTTCGTGAGCGGGTCGCCGCCTTGGATCATAAAGCCCTTGATGACGCGATGAAACTTGGTGCCATTATAAAATCCTGCTTGCGCGAGCTTGATAAAGTTAGCTACGGTGTTTGGAGTAGCGTCACTAAACTCAATCGTGATGTCGCCTTTTGTGGTGTGTAGTGTTGCCTGCATAATTTTTTGCTGATTAGTATTAGTAACTGGTGTGTCTCCGTTTGACGCATTTGCCTGCCCTGCCGGCGCCTGTACGCCACCCTGCTGCGCCACCTGCCCCGTTGTGGTGGAGTAAGCATCGGTGCTACTTGAAGTAGCGGGCTTATTGCCTAAGGTGAAATACCAGATGCCTCCAAGAACAATAAGTGCGATTGGGATAACTATAAGACCGGATTTTTCCATAATTTAGCGAGTGAGAGAATGAAAGTTAACTTTTAATTCCGAGCGAGCGAAGATTATATAAATGCGAAGCATTTCTATTGTCTAAACAAAATTATTTCTAAAGATCTACAATCGGATCATTTTGCACCGGCATTGGCTGTGTTGCGCGAAGTGCCTCTTGCGAGTTTTGCACATCTGCCGCATCCGCGAGCTTTTTATTTTTCTTCTCGAGCCGGCCCAGCTTCCACTCGGCTTTGATGAAGCTCGGCAAAAGCACCAGCACCGAAACAAGCATGCCGGCAAGCAGCGCTACGAGCAAAATCACCGAGAGCGAGCCGCTAATCTGCCACACAAAAAAGGTAACCGTGATAGGAGTAATATTTTGCAAAACAAACACCACCGAAACCGCACCGATAATAAGGCCCAAAATCAGAAAAAGTATCATACTGTGTATTCTATCAAACTCCTGGCTCTTGTGCAGTAGCCGCCCCAGGGCTATGCTTCGTGTTAGTTGAACATTAAGGAGTTTGCTATGCGCAGCATCCGCACATTGCTCGTCTCGTGCCTAGTTACTCTTGCCATGCTTTTTGGCAGCGCACCCCAAGCGACGGCCTCTATCCTCTTTGAGCCGCTCCCTATCATTTCGTGCAGCAAGCCAGAAGAAGCGAAAAACATCGGCTTTTGGACATCATTCTTCTCGGAAGATGAGGGTGTGCCAATCGCCTATCTTGAGGGCATCCTCTACCTCAACCCCAGCTGCACGTGGATAGACGGAGGCATGAGCGCAGGCTCAACCTATGTCGAGGGCTTCTTTGGCATAAGCGGCGACAAGATGGATGTGCGCTCGTTTCACTTCGACGGCAAGGTCGAGTATATAGCCACACCCACCCACGAGCTGCATCTCTAACTGCCGAGGGCGCCCCATAGGGGCGCCCCTTTTTTTATTTCTTAACTTTCTTTTTGCTTTCTTTTATAAGCTCAAGTTTTGCCGGGCGCGAGAGCTGCTTCATTTTATATTCGGCACTGCTCGCCTCGGCGCGCGTTTCATACTTTTTACTATACTTCAGCGCCACCGGCCGCCTCGTGCGGGTATATTTAGCCCCCAGCTTGTCGCTTAAATTATGTTCAACCACCCGACGCTTCACATCCGTCGCTATCCCTGTGTATAGAGTCCCATCCGCGCAGCGCAATATATATACGTAATACACCCCTCTATTGTACGCCAGTTAGCACTTATTTGGGTGCTGACCATGTCTGGATCATTATTGAGCAATAATATATTTAAACCCAACTTAAGGGAATTTTACTACTTATCTTTTTCTTCGCGAAAGGCGACGATGGCCCCACCTACGGCGATGACTATAAAGAGAAGTGCGCCGAGGAGTACAAAAAAGAAGGACATACCTTAGTCTATCAAGGTCATAGGTAAAACGCTGGGACACCTGTCCCCTAACGGATACTGGTTTGCCGGCCACCCAAGGCTGGCTTTTTCTTTTAGCTAACTTGTGGCATAGTGCCCGCAGAACAACCCAAGGAGTTCGTTATGGTAGCTACAGACAAGGGTAAGGAATTTGCCCTCAACGCCCTCGCCAACAGGCAAGAGCAGAATAAGGATAGGAAGACAGTCAATAACGACAAGCTTCCTGCCGGCTCGGACATGCACTTTGATTGCAAGACGTGCCGTGCCGACTTCACCGTACCAGAAGATTACGAGCCGCCCCGGCAGAAAAACTGCGATGAATGCGAAGCACTCATCGAAAAAGGCTGGCTCCCCTAAGCAAAGGCCCGCACGAGTGCGGGCCTTTTTGTTTTTACGCTATGCGCGAGAGCTTACGACACCAAACCGACAAGTGATTGAAAGAAGCCGAGAAACAAATTGAGTGCGCCTATGAAGAAATCGACAATCAGCGTCACCAAACTAAGCAAGAAATTTAATATGAGCTGCAAAATGTTAGTGATTATGTTCATGTATTCATTATACCAAAGAGTTTAATAAGTGATTATTTGATAAGCAACGGTTTTAGAAGTTCATCGATTTCTTTTAGATTCTCTGGAAAAACCTCTATGAGGTTAATATTATTTAGTCTGTAAAAATTTAATTTTTCTTCTTTTCGTTTTGTGTATGCTTTATCTTTTAAACCCCAAAATTCAATATAGGTATTTGATCCTGGTATAAAAAAATCACAATACATTGTTTCTGGGGTACCAGCACTACTCTCTAGTTGTTTTTCGTATGCATGCAAAATTCCATTTTGATATAACCAGTTATCAATCAACAACTCACCCTTACTTCTAACCTTGTGCCCATCGTCGCAAACATATGGAATTGAATCTTTGAAAAAAGGAAGTCTCTTTTTTGAGTAAAACGTAGTCTCAAGTTTTGATAATTGTTCGCTACTTAATTTTGCTGGTGGATATTTATTTTTTATAAAAGGAAGAACATCTATTAAATCTGCACGAGATAATGGATGGTATTTTTTAATTAGTTCGACTTTTACTTGCCAAGGAAACTCCCCTTTCCAAGCATCTGGTTGTATATTTTCTTTCGCTTCAGAAACCGCTTTAAAAATGCCGTGAAGTAAACCTTCCTGATAGTTATAAAGAAAAAGTTTATCTCCCAGTGTTATAGATGGAATTTCTTTTTTATATTTTTCCTTCCCTCCAAACAGGAAGCGGTCGTAGCACTCCTTTTCAGTTGAGTTAGAACAGAGAAATACATATCCCTCAAAAACTTCTTGATTCATACCATACAGCCTAGCAAATCTGACAACATTGTCGCTAGTAACTTGACTTTTGGTGTAAAACTGTTACAGTGGGAAGGAAAGATCTTAACAAAGGAGATACCGTTGTCAGACAAAGAAGAAGTGAAGGCTGGTCAGGAGTTTAATCTGCAGATTGGCGCAGACACAACCCCCGACCAGGTGCGGGCTGCAGCGCTCGAGAAGTATGGGCGCGAAGTCCACATCAAGGCCAAGTTCGGCCCACTGCAAGAAAACAAGGGTGGCGGACTCGTCGGCGACATGGTGGCGATCGACGACCCCTTCTTGGACGGCAAGTTCTCGCTCAACATTGCCGAGATAATGCAGGACGGCACCATCATCTACGACCCCACTACTGTCGTCTACATGGGCTACTTCAAGTAACCGACCCGGGCCCGCGACAAGTCGCGGGCCTTTTTCTTTAGATTTGTTTTGTGATACAAATCTGGCAGCAGTACATATATAGACAGAAGGAGCCGAGATGGCTGAAGAATCTGACCCTCCAATATGGATCACTCCGCAGAAAGACGCTCGTTGCTTCGAGAGGCAAGGTACCCTACTCTCCTACCACGGCTTTTCCATACCTAAGAGCACCACTATCGTGGTTCACTCCATGAAGGTGCTCACCTACGACCACAAAGATAAGATGTGCGTCGGCTTCAGAAGAGCCGACTTCGAGCGTGTCTGGCTACTTGTCGAAGAGCTCGTACTTACCGTAGACGAGATACAAAAGCTCGCCATACTGTGGGAGAAAACCTGCAAGGCAAAAGGCTTTTCTACGAGCCCGTTTGAATCTGTTTTCTTCGCGCAATTGCAGCTCAGCTCGGGCGTGAAGCTCCAATAACACCCACGCCGGCCTCCTCCTTGAGGCCGGTTTTCTTTTTGACATGAGGTGTATTTTGTAGTACTTTGCAATCAGTTTCGATCTTACATAGGAGAAGCGACGTGCATGCATCAACAGGACTCCCCCTCATTGGGGTACTGATCAATGGCTGGAGCAGCTACAGCGTGGGGCAGCTCACCACCTACGCAGGCATCATCAGCGACGCCGCGCTGGAGGCCGAGCACCACTCGTCTGAGGGCGGCGAGACCTATCTCTTTGCTGAAGGCACGTACCTTTCATCTATCGAGGGCAGCGTCCACATCTTGCAGATGACTCTCGCCGACATGAAAGGGCTCATCACCCCGCGCGAGCATCCCGAGGGCAACGACGCCGGCACTGCCACGATGGACTCCTTCCCCAATGCCGAAAGGATCATCATGGTCGGCACCGTGGAGTTTTGCCAGGCAGCGGCACACTACTTGGCGCTGCGTTCGGGTGGTGTGGGCAGCATCTGGGCCTTCCACTTCATCCGCAAGCTCACGCGCCTGCACCTAAACGACGCGATGTGGATGTGGGGCGAGAAGGACGGCGTGCCGAACTTCTCCAAGGTTCATATGGATGAACTCATCCATCGTGCGTCAGCTGCATAAACACTCGGGCCCGCGACATGTCGCGGGCCCTTTTTCTTTTAATCTTTGAGGTGGCGACTAAACTCATCGGTCGCTTCGGCTAAAATTTCGACATCGCGGTCTTGGATGAGCGAGTTATGCAAATGGTTAAGCACGCCGTGGATCTCTTCGGCGCTGTAGCCTTTTTTAAGTAAGCGCTCAGCCTCCTCAAGCACCAAGTTCTCATCCTCAGAGCTATCTTTTAGAGCCTTCTCGAACATATGTTTAAACGGATGGTTAGACATGTTATCTAAAAATATACACGAGCATAGGCACGACCCACACTAAATAGTCGGTGATGCCTTTGCGTGCATGCTGGCCAAAATGTTTTGGATGCACATAAAACTCCTGAAACGCGAGCGCCACGATTGCTGCGCCAAGCAAAACATACAGTGCCGCATCACTACCAAATAACTCTTTTGAAACAAGTGTGGCAAAGATAATAAAAAGGATAGAGCCGATGAGATGAAACACCTCGCGATAGAGCCCGAGTTTATAGCCGATGCGGCCGAGCCCATATTTGCGAAAGGCGCGCTTTGCGGCGCGCTCATACGAGCGGCGGCCGCGCACCCACTCGCCATCTACTTTTGATGCAAACGGATAAAATATGTCCGGCAGAGCAACCAAAAACCAATATGTATTTTTAAGTATCCTTCTCACAGGGTAAGTATATCCAATTTATTCCCACGTACTCCCGCCATCCCCTTCTATGGGGAACTGCGGCCCCAAATATTTTGGTGTGCGATAAAATGCCAAGTCAAAAAATGCTTTAAGGGTGGCGGGCATCTCGCGGATAGTATTGTAGAGAAACTCCTCGCCCTGGCCTGCCGCCTCGCCATACGCCTCAAGCCCGAGCCACCTTGCAATCAGCACCGCGCGCGCGAGGTGAAACGGCTGCGAAACTATAGTGAGGCTTTTTACACCAAATACATCGCGCGCCCTATACATCGACGAGTAGGTGTCGAAGCCTGCGTGGTCGAGAAATATATCCTGCTTCGGCACACCTCGAGCCTCCATATATTTACCCACCGGGTTTACTTCGTTGTGGCTAAGCTCACTGTTGTCGCCTGTCACTAAAATTTTTAGCACCTTGCCCGCCATATAGAGCTCGATGCCGCGGTCGGCACGCTGGCGAAGCACGGGCGAGAGCTCGCCACTTTGCTTCACCGACGCACCAAGCACCATAGCCACCGTAGTGGTGGGTACGCTCGAGACATTTGGATAGATATATTTTTCGGTGGTGTAGGGCACCCAAACTATAAAAGCCATGGCAGCCGCCACGCCAGCCAGAAATATCCAAGGGAGTGCGCTTGTGATGCGTGCCATGCCTTTAGTATAGTGCCTACGATTTTTATTGCTCTGCAGGAGTTTGTGTCTTAAGTGTGAGAGAGTGGCGGATGGTGTCAAACTCGGCAAGAAGTGCCGCTTTGTTAAATTCGGTCCTGGTGCCTGCAGGATAGTTAGCAATTTGTGTGTAGTGGATAAAGTAGCGCACTGCGATGCACGGATTTTGGCCCGAGAGCGCGTATACCTTTTCTTCATACAAGTTGCCCGCACCTGCACCGCCCGCCGACGCTACCGAGTAGGTGACGCCCCCGTCGGTGAACGTGGTTGCTTTTGGCTGGTCGTAGAGAAACATGCTTGCCGTGCACGTGTCTGCGTTAGGGAAATATTCTACCGAGACGCCGCTGTCGGTTGAAAGGTTGGTGCCGTCGGTGAGTTTTGGCGACACCGCAACCTTGATGCCCGGGATAGCTTCGGGGCCGAGCTGGTCGTACGCGTACGACTCGTTAAGGATGTACCCTGTTGGATATTTAATAGAGAAGCCAAGCGGCGGATATGAGTAGGTTTGCACTGTCGCGGGCACAGTGGTGTTGCCCGGCGTTACACAATTAGTGTAGCTCTCGGCCTGTGGCTCTGATTTGCCTTCGGTGATGAAGGCAGTATTGCCCTTGTTCCAAAATACAAAGGTTTCGGTGGCGTTTGCATAGCGTGCGCCCGACGCCGAGACCGCTTGAGGGAGCGTGAGCTTGCGGCCATCACTTAAGGTGAGGTCGACTTTGGTTTTATAAAACACCGCACCAATAGTTTTGCCCTGCTCGCAGGCGAAGGTAGCTATAGTAACCGGCACTTCGCTCGGCGTTGGAGTGTAATTTTTGTAGGCAAAATAGCCCCCCACTACAATTAATAGGAGTGCCGCAATGGCGATAATTTGTTTGATCATAGATGTAGTATAGAACAGTTTTTATATTAAAAAGGTTATCAACACAGAGACAAAACACGCTTTTGTGCCGCCGTATACTTACTATGACTTAGCAATAACCAAAATATTACATGCCTCCAGCACAAACTCCCGCCCAGCAGGCCCCTGCGCCTACTATGCCGCCGATTACTACCCCGCCACCGGTGATGACTCCTCCTGAGCCTGCGCCAGTGGTAGTGCCGCCTGCGCCTCCTCGCCCACCAGCTAAGCCTCCGGTTGATGTGATGCCGCAAGTGCCTCCACCCGGAGCCCACGAACATCACCACACCAGCACTGCTGCGGTAGTTTCGGGCGCCCTTTTTATTGGGCTCCTCCTTGGTGCTGCAGGCGGCTATTATGGCGGCAAGTTCCAAACTGCGATGGAGCAAAGTGCTGCGCAGATTCAAGAACAAACAATGCCAACTGCGCAAACACAAGACACTACTGCAGCAGAGTCGTATACCAATGTTAAGACGAACCCGCTTCAGGACGTGCAGACTAATCCGTTTGAATAAATAATATGAAAACACTTTCACGGCTACTGGTAGTGGCGTCGATGCTCCTTACGAGTGGCGCGGCACTTGCACAAACAGCGAGCACCACAAACTCCGCAACACTGAGCTTCCCTATTGCGAGCCTCGGCAACTGCAACTCGAAGGAGGCGTGCCGATTGTATTGTGACGAATCTTCGCATCGCGACGCATGCTACACCTTTGCGGCAAAGGTGGGCCTTATGACTCTCGAGAAGATTAAGGCGGCTAAAATGATTCTCTCAAAGCAGGGTCCGGGTAGCTGCGACTCTAAGGATGCGTGTCGCGCATACTGCAAAGACTCTGCACACACTGACGAATGCCTCACCTTTGCAAAAGAACATAAAATTATAGGAGAGGGTGCAGCAACGCTTATAAAGAGGCTCACTTCGGGCGAGGGGCCGGGCGCATGCAAAAGCGCTGAGACGTGCCGCATGTACTGCGAAGACTCTGCTCACCTTGGTGAGTGCCGCACCTTTGCCGAAGAAAACGGTTTGGCACCAAAACCCAGGATGGGCAGCAGCACGCTCCCGCTTAAGGCACGCATAAGCTCAAGCTCGATGGAGGTAAAACGCATTCTTGCTAGCACCACGCCAGGCTACGAACGTGGCATGGATCTTAAAGCTCGCGCTGCAAGCAGCACCCCGCCAAAACCTAATAAAATTAGCTCATCAACCGAGATGCAGAGGCGCGAAGCCGAGATGAAGATGCGTGTGGCATCAACCTCAAAGCAGGGCGACATAAAGAAACCCCTTCCCCCAAGGCCAGCCGAGCAAAAGACAACAGATAACGACGGCCTTGGCGCAATCATCCTCAAGGGGTTTGCAAAGATGCTCGGCTTCTAAGCGTCGAGGATTAGTTGGTTATATACTCACACCCGCCTCAACTGTAGTAGACGCAGTCGTGGTGCCCATGTTGGTGGTAGTTGCGGGGGTGTAATCGGTGCCTGAAGTATTGGTATCGACGGTAGTGTCGGTAGTTGGCGTTACGCTGCTATTTTGCGTATACCACCACGTGCCGCCGCCGATTATAAGTATTGCCGCTATGATAACCAGGATAGTTGATGTCTTCATATAGATTAAGAGTTAGTTAACTGGTAAGTCTGCCTGAACCTCTTATTTCAATATACTCCTATTTTATGAGGATGTTACTCAACTTTTGCAGACGCACCGCTGTAGATTGAAAGGAGTGCGAGCAAAAAACTAATGGTAAGCGGCCCGAGAAAGATGCCGAGCGGGCCAAATACCGAGAGCCCGCCAAGCACCGCAACAAGCACGAGAAGCGGGTGGAGGTTGCTTCCGTGGCCGATGAGTTTTGGCCCGAGAAAATTATCTATAAGCCCTACTGCAAGCACACCCCACACCAGGAGCCCGATGGCTGCCACTGTGTTGCCGGTAATAAATAAAAATATAATTGCAGGGATGAGCACCAGTGCGGTGCCGATACCCGGGATAAGCGCAGCAATGGCAGTGAGCGAGCCCCACAAAATTGCGTTCGGCACGCCAAAGATTAAGAATCCGACTGAAGTGAGTGCGCCTTGGATGAGCGCGATGCTTAAGTTGCCCACCACCACCGAGTGCACCGATTTGCCGAGCTTGCTAAAGATTTCTTTATCATCGGTGTCGGCAAGCGGAGAAAGCTCAATTATTTTTTGCTTAAGCGCAGCGCCGTCGCGCAGCAAGTAGTAGAGCGCGATAAAAAATATAAATAATTTAAGAAGTAGGCCCGCCACCCCCGAAAAGACTGAGCCTAAGTAGCTAAGGAGCCAGGTGAGGCCGCTTTTTGCGTAGGTATCTATATTTGCCGAGGCGGTTGCGGCAACGCCTTCGCTACCCGGGAAATATCCCGCAACACGAGCGTCGATAAATTGGAGTGCAGTGTCGAGATATGTTTTGCCGGTGCCGTCGGCAAGCGTGCCATAGAGCTGCTCGGCCTCAACAACAATGCGTGTACCCAAAAAAACAAGCGGCACCAAGACGAGCACTGCCGTACACACTACCGTGAGGAGTGATGCGGCGCTGCGGTGTTTGCCGCCAAGTGTTTTTAGTATCCTCCTATACAAAGGCTGAAACACCGTTGCAAACACCGCCGCGAGAACGAGTGGCGCAAAAAACGGCCAGAGTATGAAGCTTGCAAGAAGAAGTGCCCCGCCTAAAAGTGCGAGCAAAAAATATGGCTGCAGACGGGCTACGTTCATACAGTAACCCTAGCAGCATACCGGCAAAAAGAAAATGCCCTTAAAACCCAAGATTCTTATACACAGGATTACCAAACCTACAGAAGCGTCACCATGAGACCAATAATAAGTATCCCAAGCGTGTTCATCACATACGAGATAAGCAAAAAGCGCCCGGTGGTGAGCTTCGAGATGCCCATGAGTGCAAGACCTATTTCATCAGGAAACGGCGAGGCAACAATGATTGCCCCCACCACCGGCAAAATACGCTGCATCAGCCTATTTTTAAAAATCCGGCGCAAAGCCCGCCAGCGTTTGCCGCGAAGCAGCGCTCCCGCGTCTTTAGCAATATGGTCGCGCACCAGAGAAAACAACAAGTAATCGCCAAGCATGGCACCGAGGCCCCCAATGGGTGCAATCAAAAATATGTTGCCCTCCTGCGAAAGCTCGACAAACACTGCGATTGCAGGCGCGGTGGTGAAGAACGATGTAAAAAAGAGTCCGGCAACGAGGCTTGCCATCAGCACACCGTCGCCCGCCCAAGAAATTGCCGCATGCACAGCGCCCGACTGCACAATATATATTGCGGCCGCAATGCTAAGTGTAATTAAGAAAATATCTATAAGAACTTTTTTCATACGAACTATAACAACAGTAAGAATATCACGTTCGAAAAGTAGCCGTATACTATGATCGTGGCAAACCTCGACACAATGCTTCTTGAGCTGCTCATCTCTATGCGCGAGCCGGTGGGGATTTTCTTTTTTTCTACCATTACTCATTTGGCAGACACGACTGTTGTAATTTTGGTACTCCTCGTAGCGTCACTTCTACTTCTTTTAAAAAACAAAAGGTATGCGGTGGGGCTTGTGGTGGCGACCCTAGGAGCAAAAATCTCCGAAATGCTTATAAAAATAATTGTTGAGCGAGCGCGGCCGCTTGATGTGGGGCTTTTGCAACTCGACACCTACTCCTTCCCGAGCGGGCACGCTACGGCAGCAATGGCACTCTATGGTTTTTTTGCGTATGTGTTGTGGCAAGTCTATCCAAAATGGCGAGTTGTTGTACTAGCGGTAAGCACATTAATAATTGGAGGCGTCGGTATCAGCCGCATCTATCTTGGCGTGCACTACCCAAGCGATGTGCTGGGCGGATACTTGCTCGGCCTACTGTGGATTTTTATCGCCACACGCATCGTGCACACTATGCAAAATCGATAAGGATATCGCGAAAGTTTTCAATCCTACCGGTTTTGTCTAGCACTATGCCCTCTTTTTTGTATCTCTTTTTGCGCTCCGCTTCGTATGCGGGCGACATCCATACTTTTCCGTCGGCATACACAATACGATGGAACGGAATGTTAGTTTCGCCGGCATCATACGCACGCGAAAGTATCCCGGTGATGCTCTGCGACGCAATGGGCCCACCGCCCGCAGCGCGCGCAATTGCACCATAGGTAGTGACTCTTCCTGCAGGAACTGAGAGCGCGAGTTTTACTACTCGTTTACTAAACTCGCCGGGCGCGCGAAGCGGGTCAAAAATTTTCTTTTTCATTGCTGTACTATATTACTATATGAAGATCTTTTTTGCGGTCTACCTCACACTCATTGCGGGTGTACTCTCACTGGCATTTCTTTTGCCGAGCGGGAAAAAGGAGGCGGCAGCAAATGTAAGACAAAGGATCCCCGTGGCGAGCATACCTACTTCGCTTTCGAGCCCTACCACCTCTGTAACTAAAAAGGTCGGTATCACAAAAGTTGTGCCAACACCCTCTCTTAGTTTTAGCGAAGAGGTCGAGCAAGAGATACATATTTTAGTAAATGCGGCGCGCGCGCAAAACGGGCTCGTGCCACTCGTGTGGGATAGCGCGCTTACCGTGCTTGCGCGCGAGCACAGCGTTGATATGCAAACACATACTTATTTTGCGCACGACAATCTGCTTGGGTGCAGCTCTTCGTGCAGGGTCACGAGTGCGGGATATGCGTGGGTGAGCCTTGGAGAAAATATTTACACCATGAGCGGATTTACAGTAAGCAGCAAAGAGGCAGCCGAAATGGTGGTTATAGGCTGGCTTAAGAGCCCGGGGCATCGCGCAAACATTTTAAGCACTACCTACACCAACCAAGGTGTCGGTGTGGCGACTGAGGGCAAAACCCTGTACGCCACCGAAGATTTTGCAAAGCCGCGCTGACGTTTATTTGGCAAACACCACATATGCGAGCGCGGCAAGAAGTAAATAGATAAAGAGATTTACCACCCACGAGCCTGAAAAAAGTTTAAGCGCAGTGCCGAGCGACTTTTTGGGCACAAATGGAATGCCGTCAAAATTTACCTCAGAATGAAACTCGTCGAGCACGAGATGCGTAAGAAAGCCGAGTGCAGCAGCAATTGCAAACCAAAGTGCCAGAGTCTCTCCCTGTTCAAAATAACGGGCTGCAAGAAATGCGCAAAGCCCGACTATACCCATAGCGGGCACCGAGTGCATGATGCCCCGGTGCCTCGTGAAGTTTTTAAGGATATCTCCCACGACAAACCACACGATAAGAAGTGTGGCGGCAGGGATCCCCACCACGGCATACCAACTATCTCCGTAGTGCGAGAGTGCGTAGTAGAGCTCCGCACCTGTGCACGCAAGCGTGAAGAGGCCAAACACCGTATAAAACGGAATGCCCGAGTCGCTATCAAGATCAGGGAGAAACGAAGAGATGGTGGTGACGATAAACAAAAGTGCGAGCAGTAGCGGGTCGGTTACTAAAGCATAAAAATACAGCAGTGTTATGCCGATGGCGCCCGTTAAGGCGCCAACTGAAATATGTTCACGAAACAAGGCCATGCCTCATTAGTATAAATTACTTTTGAGAGTCCCCTTTCAGGGTGCGGATAGCCTCCTGTACCGTGGTCATAAACTGCGCCGGGAAGATAATGGTTGAGTTCTTTTCGGTTGAGATCTCAGACATAGTTTGAAGCGTGCGCAACTGGAGCGCTACCGGATGCTCGGCAATAATATCTGCCGCTTGGCCCAATTTTACCGCCGCCTGAAACTCTCCTTCAGCTGCAACAATTTTTGCACGGCGCTCTCGCTCTGCCTCGGCCTCTTTTGCCATCGCACGCTGCATGTTTTCAGGAAGGAAGATGTCTTTAATCTCAACGGCGGTCACCTGCGCTCCCCACGGCTCGGTGTGGGCATCGATCACATTTTTAATTTGAGTATTTATATCCGCAGTTTGGCTAAGCAACTGGTCGAGCGTAAACTGCCCCACCACATTGCGCACGGTTGTTTGAGAGATTTGATTAACTGCATCATAGACAAACTCTACTGCCACCACCGATTTTGCCGGGTCGACAATGTGATAGTAGGCAACGGCTGCGATATCAATTGAAACGTTGTCTTTGGTGATTATCTTTTGCGATGGGATATTCATCGTAATAGTGCGCAAGGTAACCTTGGTCATTTGCTCGAGGACCGGGATAAGAATAATGAGCCCAGGCCCGCGAACCCCGGTTAATTTGCCGAGAAAAAAGATAACACCTCGATCATATTCTTTAACAACGCGGAGCGAGAGGGCTAAAAACACTATAATAAGAGCCCCGGCTATATATATCCAAGTCATACTGCCAGTATATACCTACTACTTCATCCCTTCTACTTGCTTGCGTACCTCCTTTTCTATCTTGCCTTCAAACATACGCCACAAGAGCGGGAGTGTTGCATCAAGAATATAATCGGTTTCAGTAATCTCGAGAGTGCCGGTGATAGTTTTGCCCTGCAAATCAACAGCAAAGTATAGCGTGCCTCCCTCCCACTCATTTTTGGTAATTTTTGCATGCTGAGCAATTTCAGCGGCATGCTCGCGAAGCGTGGTCTCTATCCTGTTTTTAGCGAGTACTGCAGTTGTTTTGTGCGGGAAATTAAAATGCATGAGGGCTATTGTACTACAACCAGGTTGCCCCCTTCCACTTTTAGATACTTAGACACACCGACGCTCGGCTGGGCTGTCATTGGCTCGCCCGTAGCTCGCTCGGCGTAGTTAACCACAAGCTGGCCATCTTTAATTTCGGTTGTCTGCGGCGCAATGCGGTCGCCAAGCACGACTGCGTTTGTACCTTGGTATACCGTGTTGGTTTTAAGTGCAACTACCACGTAGTAGAACGTGCCGCTGCCACCCTGATTTTGCGTGAGGATAAACGCTGTGTCTGGCTTACCGTCTCCGTTTAAATCGCCTACGGCCTCGTTGCCAAAATAGGTAGTAACCACTTTTGATGCCGAACCAGGAGCAGCCGGAGCCTCTGCCTTACCATTTACCAAAGTAACAGGCTGATTTTCTATCACATAGGTAGCATCTTTCGGTGTCCACGCGTCGCCCTGCTTCTCGTGGTAGATGTAGCTATTAAACGCATAAAATGCCAGAACAAGCACGACGACGATGCCCAAAATCCATAGGACTATTTTTTTCATATATCAAAAGTTATTTCTTCTTATCTTTTTTCGGCTTCTTCTTATCTTTTTTATATGCGTCGTTTCCTTTGGCCATATAATCAAAATTATCTACTAATGACTATATGTTACCACTAAATAAAAACCGCCGGCCCGAGGGCCGGCGGTTTTTATTATGCTGCTGGCTCGTCAGCTGCAGGCTCGGCTGCAGGAGCTGGCATTTCTGCAGGCTCTGCGGCTGGAGTTGCCTCAGGCACCTGGCCCGGAACTACTGTTTCTTCATCCATATAATGTAAAAAATTAGCAAACGGCTTATAAACCGACCGAGCCGTCATCGTATCACATATCCCCAAAATACGCGCCTGTAAGGCGCAAAGGAGTAATGTCTGCACCTTAGATACGTCTGCTACTATATGAAGATGAAACTCTCGTTTACTTTCGTAGTGTTATCCGTTCTTATTGTGCCTCTCTTGCTCGTGCCGCAAGGCGCGTCCGCAGCGGTGCGTTCCCTATCACTTGGGGCATCAGGCAGTGATGTTGTTTCGCTCCAGAGTGCCCTCATCGCGAAGGGATACTTGGCTGCCGGCAAAAATACCGGCTATTTTGGCGCACTTACTGACACTGCAGTGAAAAAGTTTCAGTGCGACCAGGCAATTATCTGCGCTACTGACTCGATTGCCGGCTACGGGATTGCCGGCCCAAAAACACAGGCTGCGCTCGGCAGCTCAGGCACGAGCGGTGGAAGCTCGAGCGGCGGTGTTGCCGTAGGCACACAAAACCCAGGTAGCATCACCGGCACTTCGCTCACGGGCCCTTGGAAAGGTGCGCTCGAATTTTCAGGATGGGTGCCAGACTGGCGTGTTGCGTCGGCTACTGCCGACACGCTCCCCCATCTTTCAAATCTTAAGAGTGTGATGCCGTTCGCCCTTTCTGTTTCAAGCGACGGCAAACTTATAGACCGCACGGGCATTACTACGAAGGAGCCGTGGATTAGTTTTATCGCAGAAGCAAAACGCAAAGGAGCGAGGGTCGTCCCAACAGTGATGTGGGGCAACGGACAAGAGATACATAACATACTGAGCAACACCACGACCCGTATCGCCCTTGAGGACGAGATAGCAAACTTGGTTAAGGCACAAGGTTGGGATGGTATTGATATCGACTTTGAAGCAAAGCAGCACGAGACGATAGACTACTTCTCGACCTTTCTTAAAGGTCTCTATGCGCGCATGGGCAACAAGTGGGTATACTGCGCAATCGAGGCACGCATGCCGGTTGAAAATCGCTACAGCCCTGGAGCGACGATCCCGCCTGACGCTACCGACTATGCCAACGACTACAATGCGATCAACAAATATTGTGATCGCGTAGAGATCATGGCCTACGACCAAGGCACCATTGACCTGCGCCTCAACGCAGCGCGCTCGGCGCCGTATGCACCGGTGGCCGACACCGGATGGGTGGGCACACTCGTTACGCTTGTGTCACAAAGCATCGCAAAAAATAAAATAATTATCGGCGTACCGACCTACGGCTACGAATATCTAGTAACACCACTTGCAGGGGGCGGCTATAAATACGAGAGGCAGTGGGCGTTTAATCCAAAGTATGCAACCGACATTGCCACGCAACTTGGTATCACCCCGTATCGCACCAGCGCTAACGAGATGGGCTTTACCTACAACCCGAGTGCACTGCAAACCGTTGCTCCCACCGGCTCAGACTCGACACAAACACAACAGCAGACAACTCCCGCAGTAACCGTTGCACAAAATGCAGGCTCGCAGGTAAATACCTCGCAGCCGTTTAACTACATGACATGGAGCGACGCACAGGCAATTAAAGATAAGGTAGATTTGGCGCGCCAGCTTGGCGTGCGCGGTGTAGCAGTGTTTAGTTTGGGTGGGGCTGAGGACCCTGGCATGTGGAGCATTTTGAAGTAAGATTCACTACATGAAGGCATTGCCGCAAAAAATAGGCCTCGCCCTAGGCGGCGGCTCAACGTATGGCATCGCGCACATCGGCGCGCTCGTTGCGCTTGCCGAAGCAAAGATCCCTATCGACTGTATCGCGGGCACGAGTGCAGGCTCTCTCGTGGCAGCGTGCTATGCATTTCGTATGCCGCTTGCCGACATGGTTTCGCTCAGCGAAAATTTAAAGTGGAAAAAATTTTCGCGCTTTGCATACTCGCCGCTCGGCCTGCGCAATAATAAACGGATGGGCACCTTTATCACCGATACGCTCGGTGCAGTACATATCGAGGACGCACCTATCCCCCTTGCCATAGTTGCAACCAACATCGAGACTCACGAGATGGCAATTTTGCGAAAGGGCGCGCTGCATGAGGCGGTGCGCGCCAGCACCTGCCTGCCGGGGATTTTTACTCCAGTTGAGATAGACGGCGCACTGCTTGTAGACGGAGGCCTCACCGAAAACGTGCCGCTTACTGCACTCGACGAGATGGGTGCCACCATGAAAATCGCCATCAACTTGCTCGGCTCGCCGCACTCCACAAAGCCCCGAAATGTATTTGATGTGCTCGGCACGTCGGTTACTATCCTTTCAAAACATCGCGACCAGCATCTTTCTACACACGCGGATATTTTAATCGAACCAAACCTTTCGCAGCTTGATGCATCAAATTTTAAAGCGGCCGACGACATGCTTGAGGCCGGCTACCAGGCGGCATATGCGGCAATCCCGCAGATCCGCGCAAAGCTTGCCGAGATGAACCCGGAGCCAAAATTTTCTTTTAGAAAAATGTTTTCGAAGCTCTTAAAGTAACTGCGGGTGGCGATATTCACTTCTTGCGAAGCAAGATGATCATGGTCATTACAGTATTCGTAGTGATCATCGCGATCGAATGCAGTGTGGTGGCGATGTTATATGTTTGGAGCGAAAAGAGCGCGAGCGCATGCCTGAGCACATTTGAGCCGTATAAAATTGGCGTCTCGGTTGCGGGATGATTCCATGTCTTACGCAACGTCGGGCCAAAGGCTATGAGGTCGATCGAGACTGCGATGATAACCGATACTGTTGGGTCACTGGTAAGAATCCAGGGCACAATACCCGCGAGCGCAAGTATGAGAAAGGCGGTATCGGTTTTGGTGATCCCTTTAAATCCGTATTTGAGTGAAAAAAGAAAGATGATGATAGTAAAGATTGCAGACGCCGCGGTGGGAAGCGCGCCTATGCCAGCACCCTTTGCTACTTGGCCAAAAAAGATAATGCACGACACGAGCGACCACACCAGCCACGTGTATGGGTGAGGCTTTACTCTCCCCTTCAAAATATCAAAGAGATACGGGAGATTTCCTGCGATAGCAAGCAGTGCTGCAATAATTGCAAAAGCTTCTTTCACGATATGATCTATGCTAAATTCCTACAATACCAAATAGTTTTCCTATACCGAAAGTAACAATCATTGCCAAAATTCCGCCCAATACCACCCGCAAAGTAACTTTAAGTGTTGGGGCGCCGCTCACGCGAGCACTCACCACGCCAGTAATCACCAGCGCCACGAGCACCGCAGCAAAGGTTACTGGGATTTGAAGCGTTGCAGGCGGGATAAGAATCGCCACAACCGGGATCATTGCGCCAGCAAAAAACGAGACTGCCGATGCGATTGCTGCGTGCCAAGGGTTGGTAAGTTCGTCTGGAGATATACCAAGCTCTTCTCGCACGTGGGTACCAAAGGCGTCAACTGCAGTAAGCTCTTTTGCAACTATCTCGGCGGTGGCCCGCTCAAGCCCTTTCTTTTGATAAATAGTAGTGAGCTCTTCAAGCTCGGCCTCTGGGTACATCTCGAGCTCCTTGCGCTCCTTAGCAAATAACACCCGCTCGGTATCGCGCTGGCTTGAGACCGAGACATACTCGCCCACCGCCATCGAGAGCGCCCCTGCGAGCACGCCCGCAACTCCTGCAACAAGCAGATTGTGCTGGTCGGCACTTGCCCCAGCTATACCAACCAAAAGTGCCGCGAGCGAGACGATGCCGTCGTTGGCACCCAAGACTCCTGCACGCAACCAGTTGAGCCGAGAGGCAGACGCATCTGCGTGGAGCTCTTGGTGGAACACGCTCGGCAATTTCATACGCCTATTGTATCACCAGAGAGGTGGTATTTAATAGAAAAGGTAGAGACCGATCGCAGTAACAGACGCCCAACTAAACACCGATATAGTGCCGCTCATGAACAACTCGAGTTTTTGATTTTGAGAAAGTGATGCAAATGATTGCTTGGTCGCCACATGCATTAAGTTGCCGATGAGTATCGCGTTTACTACCAGTATCGCCACGAACAGCAACTTTATAACAAAGAGGGGTTGAGAAAGAAGGTAGTCATACCGCGGTAAAAAAAGAAGTGTCCCTGTCGTGATAAGTGCTAAGAGCACTGCCCACATCGCATAATGAAGAAGCTTCATGCGTGAGACAGAGAGCACCTGCTTTTTGCCGCGCATCCATAAAAAAGCCTCATGATCGGCCAGCAAGATAACCCCCACCGCGCAAAAGATTGAAGCGATATGAAGGTTAAGCAGAGACATGGATGGTTTATTGCACGAGCGTGCCTATCTTAAAGGCAGCAAGTTCGCTTGCTGGGCGAGATTGACCATTGTGCTGTGCACTAAACGCGGCACTGCCATCGATACCGCACAAGCTTATAATTTCCTGCGCTCCTCCGGGATGTTGCTTGATCCAAGAAGTAACGTTATATACCGAGCCGTTAATCGCAGTATAGCAATTTGAAGAAGTGTTGTGCTGCTTTACTTGCGCCATCGTGTACGTGCCCGCAGTAGGCGCGGGGCTGGTTGCACCAACCGAGCCCGCAGACCCTCCGCCGGAGCCTTGTGCGGGTTGCGCCGCAGTAGTGCCGCCATCATCGTCCTCCTCATCCTCTTCTTCGTCATCGTTTTCGCGGGCCAGTGTGTCATCGTCTGACACGTCGAGAGAAGATGTCCCCTGTGTGTTTTGAGGCTGTGTCCCCGCAGTACCTTCGACAAGTTTCTTTTCTACAACGAAGGTGTCATACGCGGAAACGCCGCCTACCCCTACTACCGCTAACAGAAGCGCACCAATGATACTAAATAAAATTTTATTCATGCCTGTTGTGACGCATGGGGCGGCAATTTATTTCACTCTTACAAGCCACCCCCTACCTCAATTTCTTTAAACACATGTTCAGAGCCCGCGTCAGCAAACGCATAGTCTGCCCACCGAATCCACGTGGGGCGCACCCACACTACCGTGGTGTCAGCTAAGTCGAGCTTAGCAACCGGCGCATAAAACCACGGATTCGAGTTGAGCGTCTCAAGCAGTTGCTCCTTTTTCTTGGCGGCTTCTTCATCGAGAGATATGTCCGTCGCTATCCCTTCTATCTGGAGCGTCTGTGGCACCTCGGGTGTCGCGACCGTAAATGCAACCCGCGGGTTTGCCTGGAGCGCTTTAAATTTTCTGCTGTTTGAGAGCGTGAGGAAATAGATATTAAAATCGTCATCGGCGGTGTAGTAGAGCATGCTGCCATGCACCTGGCCCTCAAGCGAGAGCGTGCTCAAGACACCTGTCTTGTGGCGCAGAAGGAATGCGAGAGCCTCTTTGCGAGCGTTTTCATCCATACTCATATCATACCCTACTCTCCTAACCCAAGGTCAAATAGTATTTCCCCATCCAAAAAGTACGTGTTATAACCAGATAATAATGAGGAAAAAGAAACTGGGTCTTCAGGCACGGGCGTTCCATGCTACGCGCTCGATGTTGAAGCTATTCTCTTCAGACAGAGCCGAGCCGCTTCCCAATGCTATAAAAAAAGCAGGCATCAAAGTCGCCTTTATTCATAACGAAAAGCGCATTCACACAGGGATGCATACCGGCGCGGCACAGATTAACCGCCTTATGGCACTGGCCCTTGCTCCGCGCGGTATCCAAGTGCGCCATTTTTATCCTCGCCATCAACTGACTGATACGCCAGTACACCTGCGCGGTATCGCCAACATTCTTTTTTTCTACTCGATGCTTGAACACAAAGACGAGATTCTTCGGTTTGACATCATCCAGGGGACGACATACACTCCACTTCCTTTTTTGGCATTTGATACACCGGTAGTCTGCCACTTCGGTTCAACAGTCCGCGGATATCTTGACTCTGTACCATCCACCAAACTTTTAGGTAAAGAAGAAAAACGGATTTTTAAAGAGCTGGTTGACCTTACTATTATCCCTGAGTTCGACCTCAAAACCTTCCGCCCAATGGAGGATATTGCTGACATAGAGGAGGTGGCTGCTTCGCGCGCGACTGCTTGTATTGCTACGTCAAAAAAAGTGAGTGACGAGTTAACGAGTATGGGTGTCCCCGCAGAGCATGTACACGTCATTCATAACGCAATCGAGGACTACTGGTTTGAGTCGAAACGAGTGTATGCAGTGCAACCTCCCCACCTCGTATTTCTCGGACGGCTTGGTAACGATGTGTTTACCCTCAAATTAAAGGGATTCTCTAGGCTTGTGCGTTTTTATCGCGCCTTTCCTGACGTGCCAAAGACCACCGTCTGCATGACCACCAATCGCAAGCTTAAAGATTGGCTGCGCGTTGCCTTCCCTAAGCACTATATGTACGTCAACTTGCGTAAAGATCTTATCCCGGGGGCGCTTGCGCCGCTATATGGCAGCATTCTTTTTCTTTCTTCGCGATATGAGGGCTTTTCGCTCAGCTTAGTGGAGGGGATGTCTCAAGGCCTTGTGCCGATCTCTTTCCCGGTAGGGGTTGCCCCAGAAATTATACGCGATGGCGAAAACGGATTTCTTGTCACCACGATGCAGGAGGCCGAGAGGCGCGCGCAGGAATTGCTTAGTGACAACGAGAAACGTCTCGCGATGGCCGCAGCAGCAAAACAGACAGCTGAGCAATTTCGCAGTGCTCGTATCGCCAACGATCTGCTCGTGCTATATCGCCGCATCAAAGAGGAGCGGAGGCACAAAAATAGGAACAGGAACGGTTTGGCAGCGGATCCTCTAGTTATTTCATAAGCGCTCTACTTATGTCACACTCCGCTCATAGAGAGCGACCATGCGGTCGATAAACCAAAACTTGATCATGATTGTGAGCAGCCCTGCTGGCCGCGCGAGTCGATATTGGAACCTTACTGGATCAAACAAGCGAGAATCGGAAACTCTTTATACGGCTGATTAAAATAGGTCGAACCCATATGCCCTTCTCCATGCATGATAATTTGTATACCCCCTAGCTGGTTGAGCATGATTCGACCTTGTGTATCGTCGCATGTCCAAGGGTCATTATCTGAATTGATAAAAATAAATTGATTTGATTTGCCTTTTATCTGGTCCCATTTAAAATCCAAGACATTCTTTTCGTGTTCAGGAGTTGCTCGCAATTCTTTTGCAAACCCCGAAACTAAAACTGCCTGCTTAATCGGAGTTTTAAGTTCACCTAAAACACTAAGAATCAGTTGAGCACCCGATGAGTGACCTATTAAAACAGTGTCTTTGGTAAAAGTGCCGTTTTCTAAAACAAAACTCATATTATCTCTTAAGTTTGGCACTTCAGAATTTGGCAGTTGAGGGAGCCATACAGTGAAACCCTTCTCTTCAAGTTTTTCTTTTAAATACGGAAACCAGAAATCCGTATTTTTATCTTTTGTACCGTGGAGGATAATCGCATTTTTCATAAAATTTGCTGGCCGTCTGGGGTGTGTCAATGGGGCCTGACCCCATTTCCCTAATGTTTTTTGCTGCGCAACTGATAGTCCTTTCGCTGCTTTGCTGTATATTCGCGCACTTCTTTTTTTGCAACAACTTTTTTTGCGATGCGCTTTTGTTTGCGCACCGGCTGCATCATTGCCTCTTTAACTCCGCCCTCAAGACGTGGCGGAACCGTCATATGATCCTGCGCGCGCAGCAACTTCTTCCTATTTACGGGTTGTTGTTTTTTCATATACCTGAGACAGCGTGAAAATTAGTAACACCTCTATTGTACACCTCTCCCACCACTTAGCTGGCCGACTTGAGCGCATATAAAAAATCAAAAGCCCTACCTTACGGTGGGCTTTGTTCGACGTTCGTTGCTGTAGTTAAGAGTTTAGTCCAGACTGTGCTAGTACACTAGTGACGACTAAGTAACTGACCACTCATAAAGAACTATTTTACAGGGTGGGAATCTTGAAGATATTAGCCTCCCAGACCTTACGGCTGTTGGTGGCACCGTCATAATCGATACGGTAAACCTCGCTAAAGAAATCAGCGTCCGCGAGCTTGAGAAAGGTCTTAGTAAACCTCTCTTTCAACTCTTCGATGACTTCTTCGGTCAACTGCCAACCTTCCTTGCCGGCAACAAGCTCGAAGAGCTTCGCCTCAGAGAACATCCGAGACCATACCTTCTGCTGCTCCTCGTCAGGCATATTATCGAAATCGGGAATCGCTTCGACTTCCCCACGCTTTGCGATATGCGTGTGGATGATTGCCGCGAAAATGATTTCGTCTGCGACAAGTCCATGCGACTGAATCAAGAGGTTCAGCTCTTTCAACGCAAACCTGCGGTATGCCCTATTTTCCTTTACAGAGAGACTTTCGATAATCTGCAGTACGCAGATCACGGTGTCTCCCTCATCAGGAGACAGAGTGTCGAACGGCAAAAAGGTCATTACAACCTCCCTTCACTATGTTCAAAGACCATCCTTGAACTGCGCTTAATTATACACCCTAAAATAGTATTTGTCAATACTTATGAAAATAAAGGGTTTCGAGCGCGAGGACCTATCACCACTTAGCTGGCCGACTTGAGCTCGAACCGGGGTCGGTTAGACCCTGTAAGGCAGTTTAGCTACATTCTACACGACCCAAACGACGCGTCTTGAGCGGTCTACGAAACAATCATTTTCAAGAATTCTTTCAATGCAATATCCGCACCTGCAGCGTTTTGGTGACCTCCACCACCCAAGAAATGGGCTAGTTCCAGAGAAGTTGGTTTATGATGGTCTTTGGAACGGAAGCTAAAATTTACCGTATCGCCTTCTACAGTAAACATCGCAACGGCTTTATTAAGCCGGTCTGAAAGGATATTTCCACTTGCGGATTGGTAGACGGTGACGTTATAAGCCGGGACTGTATGTTCGCCAATTTTTATGTCGATAGGGGGCAGAGTTATTTGGACTTCTATCTCTTTATCTGCATACATTGAAATGACTTTTCCTTTGCTCTTTATTTCTGACAAATCACCCTCGATAAACCCCAACATAGTTTTTGGGTCGTTTCGAAACATCGAAAGGTAATTATTTACGTCCTTGGTGTCGTCTCCAAACTTCCACTTCCATAAATCAGCATCCTCCACATACCGTATGAGTTCCGGTTGTTTCTCTTCGGGAAAAAAGAAAGACCAGGCCAAGGAAGCTGCAGATTTTTCATTATCAAAAATAAAGGTATAGTTTTCGTTTTCGCGAGTGATACTCTCAAATAAATCTTTTGCTCCGCTGTGATGATCGAGAGTAGTTACTTTGCATCCAGCCGCAAGAAATTCTTTTACACCTAATCCGCAGTCAACTGTATAGCAAACCGTTTCAGCATCTACTAGTCCAAGAACTGGCTCTATATCCTCTTTACGGTGCGCATGTGTCAAAGGAAAAAGTTTTGCTGTCGGGAATTTGCGAAGCACTACTGCCGCGGCAGTAGTGCCGTCAATACAGTCCTTATGGTATGTAGCAATTACTTTCTCCATGTAGCCATTCTGTCGCAGAAGAGCCATTAAGTAAAACAACGCGACTCGGGCGCGAGAACCTACCTCAAACTGGCTGGCCGACTTGAGCTCGAACCGTGGTCGGTCAAGCCCTGCATGGCGGATTAGCTGTATTTTACCTTACCTAAACGACGCGTCTTGAGCAGCAGCCCATTCTTTTGCACGAGCCTTTATTGCAGTAATCACATTTTTCTTGCCACTATCATACTCAGCATAGTTGTCATGGTGAGCAGCACGAAGTTCACGTTTAGTAGAAATGTAAAGATTACGATCGTTTTCATTTTTCTGCAGATAGTCTCTAAATATCTTATACTCTGCAATCTTTGAATTCCCTTCTTGGAGAGTGTGCACGCTCACAAGCCGCGTACCATCCTCAGCATCTTCTGTCATATATTCATCATCGTCTGCAACATATCCTCGGCCACGCGGTACAAATCCAGCATTCTTAAATATTTCATGTCTATCTACAATCGCATTTAAATCTTTCACGACAGCAAGAATATCGATTTGTGGCTTTGCTACCATTCCTACAATGGAAGTACTCCCAATGTGGTCAATTTCAACAAGATTATCACCAAAAATAGGTTTAAGCCGTTCTGCCGCAGCTCGAAACTGTTCCTTCCATGCAGGATCATAGTCTTGAAGTTCGTATGGACGATGAGACTTCATAATGTAATTATATCGCTTCCTATGACCTTGCTAAGCGACGCGACTCGGGCGCGAGAACCTAGCTCAAACTGGCTGGCAGTATGGGACGATATTGGAACCTTTTTGGAAAAGGAAAAGACCACCGCGAGCGCGGTGGCCTAAGAAAAAGCGGTCTATGCAGACTATCTCTGTCTGCCCGGCAACTCCGACGCCTGAATACCGTCGGAGTCTGTCCTGATCGGCTCCGGAGAGTCGTTCTGAAAGTGCCTTTTGATCTCTGCTCCGGAAACCAGGCCGCTGACACCAGCTTCATTGAACATCGCGGTGCTGCCTGCGGGGCAATCGCACGGCAAATCGTTGTTGCCGGTTTCGATGATACCTGTGTCACCGCAATTATTACACTTCGGCATGAGCTACTCCTCCGTTTAATGTGCCGAGTTAAAAATTAACACACAAAATTAAAAATGTCTAGCTGCCGGACTTGGACTCGAACCAAGATACTCTCCTCCAGAGGGAGAAGTCCTACCATTAGACGATCCGGCAATCTGCGTTGCTGCTTCGCTACTGTACAATAAAACGCTTCTATTTTCTAGTTTCTCGAAATCTCTGCTACGAGGGCACAGTGGTCGCTCACACCCGAAAGCATCTCAACATTTGAGACACTATAGCCCGGCGTGCTAAAGATGCCATCTACCATATACGGCAGCTGCCCTGCCCTATGGATGTTGCCGTCGATGCTTGTGGTATATTTTGCCGGCACATTGTCTTTATAGCGGCTCACTAACTCGGCAAAAATTTCGCCACCGCGCGGCGCATTAAAATCACCGGTGAGTACAAAATCTTTGTGGGGATTTAGCGCATTAAACAGTTTTTCTATATTAACGTATTGGATTTCATTGCTGCCACCGTTAGCAGCCCAGGTAAAATGAACTGTGGCTATACGGTAAATCACCCTGTCTTTTTCTATATCAGATATAACAATTGGATTCGGTAGTATGTCTGGCATACCAGGGACATGGTGTTGCAGAGGCTCTTTAACTCCATGAGCAAACTCAACAGTGTGCGACATAATTGGGTATCGAGAAAAAATCCCTACACCCAGCACCCCCTCGTTACCATCTGCGGGGTGTATAAACATGGGTTCAAAAACCGCCTTCATGGATAGCTCCCTTTCAAGTTGGGCCACATCTCGCTCCATGAGTTCCTGCAAGCACACTACATCTGGATTTTGTCCTTTAAGAAAAGGTATGACCCGGTCTAGATGCTTTGAGCGCTCCATATTAAGTTGAACCAGGCGAAGTGTTGCAGGCATATACAGATCGAGTATACTGGTGTGGCAGACAATTGAATAGTGCGTATTAAGAGCGTGGCGAGGGATTTGGCCCTACGACCCACCGGCAACCATTCGAGTTTCAAGGAAAGTTTACCTTGAACGAAGTCGAACAGGTGCCCCCAACCCGATGTGGGAAAGATACTTTACCGTAAGAATCTCCTACACAATGTGCGGAGTTTTTTTGTTTTTGTGTCTATTACTAATTACTTATCTAACTTCAAGTAAACATGTTCCACTCTCTCAGCCGCTACACCACCGAGTCGGTTACCGCCGGCCACCCCGACAAAGTGTGCGACCAAATCTCAGACGCTATCCTCGACGCGTGCCTCGCGCAGGATCCAAAATCGCGCGTGGCCGTTGAGGTTGCAGGCAGCCACGGTATGCTCTTTATCGGCGGCGAAGTAACCACTAATGCAAAGGTTGATTACGAAGCTATTGCCCGCAAGGTATATAAGGATATCGGCTACACCGAAGAGCTCGAGGTTATCGGCCGCGTTGCCTACCAGTCGGCCGACATCGCGCTCGGTGTCGACACGCAAGGTGCCGGCGACCAAGGCATCATGTATGGCTACGCAACCAACGAGACTCCTGAATATTTGCCAAAAGGCGTCGTGCTCTCGCACAAGCTCGCAAAAAAGCTTGAAGATTTGCGCACGAGCGACACACTCAAGTGGCTTCGCCCCGATGGCAAGACACAAGTAACTATCGGCGAAGGCGGCAAAGTGCTTACCGCACTCACCTCAACGCAGCACTCAGAGGATGTGTCTCAAGAAGAGATCCGCAAAGAGCTTATTGAAAAACTTTTCAAGCCAGTGCTCGGCGACATCACCGGTGTTGAGATTTTGGTTAACCCAACCGGCCGCTTTGTGGCAGGAGGCTTCATGGCAGATGCGGGCCTCACTGGCCGCAAGATCATGGTCGACACCTACGGCGGCCTCATGCCGCACGGTGGCGGTGCCTTCTCGGGCAAGGATGCTACCAAGGTAGACCGCTCGGCTGCATATATGTGCCGCTTTGTTGCTAAGAACTTGGTTGCAAACGGTTACGCAAAGGAGGCTATCGTTTCGGTTGCCTACGCTATCGGCCGTGTAGAGCCGGTGATGATTGAGGCCTTCGACCAGGATGGCAAAGACTTAACCGAGATCGTAAAGAAAAACTTCGACTTCCGCCCGCAGGCAATTATCGAGAAGCTAGGCCTCCGAAAACCAATATTCCAAAAGACGGCGAGCTATGGCCACTTTGGCTACAATGACCGCTCATGGGAAGAGATTATTAAAATATAATCTACTTAAAATAAAAAATCCCGCTTCATGCGGGATTTTTTATTTTATTTTCGATAGAGGCCTTAATAAAAGCCAAGAACAGCGGATGCGAGTGGAGCGGCCTCGAGAGGAGCTCCGGGTGAAATTGCGTACCGAGGAAAAACGGATGCACCGATTTTGGCAGCTCGGCGATCTCCATCAAACTGCCGTCTGGTGATGTGCCCGAAAATACGAGCCCGGCATCTTCGAGCTGCTTCACATACCTTGGGTTTACCTCGTAGCGATGGCGATGACGCTCGCGAACTTCGCTCGCTTGGTAGGCCTCTTTTGCAATGCTCCCCTCCTTGAGCACACACGGATACCCACCAAGGCGCATGGTGCCACCAAGCTTGCCCTCGGCAACATTTTCTTTTTGTGTCTCCATCACGGCAATCACCGGGTCTTTGGCGTCCTTATTTATTTCGGTGGTGTGTGCCTCGGGCAACCCTGCCATGTGGCGCGCATACTCCACCACCGCAAGCTGCATGCCATAGCAAAGGCCAAAGTATGGGATCTTCTTTGTGCGCACATATTCGATGACCTTTATCTTCCCTTCTATACCAGTCTCTCCAAAGCCGCCCGGCACCAGCACGCCGCCAAACTTGTCGAGCTCGGTGAGCGCCATTTTACCCATTTCGAAATCTTGCGAGCTTAGATACGTAATTTCGGGCTTTACCCCGAGGTGGTAGCCGGCGGTTTTGATTGCCTCGAGCACCGAGATATATACATCCGAGAGCACAAACTCGCCCGAGCTAAAATACTTCCCCACCACCGCAATAGGCAATGTTGTTTTTGCGTTGCGTGCCTTCTCGACAAACACATTCCAATCTGAAAAGTCTGAGGGCTTTTTAGGAAGTCCCAAAATTTCGGTCAGGAGATCACCCATGCCGTCTTTCTCAAAATTAAGCGGCACTTCGTAAATGCTGCTCACGTCTGGCGCTGAGATAACGCGCTCGGGCAAGATATTACAAAAAGTAGCGATTTTTTCTTTGCGCTTAGCGTCGAGCGGCACGGTAGCACGGGCTAAAATAATGTCAGCCTGCAACCCCGCCGAGTTAAGCTCTCGGCTGGCGTACTGGGTTGGCTTAGTCTTCATCTCGCCGATGTTGTTTGGGATAGGCACATACGAGAGCATCACCACTGCCACGTCATGCGGATATTTCTGCTTGAGCATACGCGCTGCCTCAAGAAAGATTATATTTTGGTACTCTCCTATCGTGCCCCCCACCTCCACTATCGCCACATCTGCCTGCGCATTTGCTGCAGCAGCTTCGACACGGCGGATCACTTCGAGCGGCACATCCGGCACTACTTCGACATTTTTTCCTTTATACTCGAGATTGCGTTCGCGCCTAATTATTTCCTGGTACACGCGACCGGTCGTCATGTAATTTACCTCCGGAATACTTTCATCAAGAAATCGCTCATAGTTGCCCATGTCTTGGTCGGTCTCGTAGCCATCGTCGAGCACAAACACCTCACCGTGCTCGGTAGGGTTCATGGTGCCGGCGTCTACGTTTATATACGGGTCGATCTTAAGCGCCGTAGTGCGAAGGCCCTTCGCCTTCATGATCCTCCCGATTGAAGAGGTCGCTATACCTTTGCCGATCCCCGACATTACACCACCGACAACAAAGATATATTTTGTGTTGCTTTGCATTTAAACGTGTAGGTAGCGGCGCACAGCCAAGTAGCTTGCGACTGCCCCGAGTATTATACCCGAGCCCACGATCACAAGGAAGAAGAAGCCGAAGTTGTTTATATAGTAGGTAAATACGTTGATGCCTCCAAAGAAGCTTGCCGTTGCCTTGCCCATCCACCACGTGAGCGGATAGAAGAACAGAAGCGTGACAATGCCGGCGATGAGGCCATAGAGCACACCCTCAACAATAAACGGCGCGCGAATGTAGCCTTTGCCTGCACCCACAAGGCGCATCACCGAAATTTCTTCGCGTGATGAGTAGATAGCGAGGCGGAGCGTGTTAAACGAGATGGCAATAGTGGTGACAATAAAAATCACAATGATGATGATCCCTATCCACTTTGCCGAGTCGGTGATCTCGCTCAAACGGTTGATGGCGTTGCGATGCTGCTCGTCGTAGTAGTTGATTTTGTCGATGATGGTGGGGCTGCCTGCGGCGAGTGCCTCCTGCCCGCGCAAAAAGGTTGCGATTGCCTCATATTGAGAGATGTCTTTTGCCTTAATGGTGAGCACTGCCGAAAGCGGGTTTGAGCCAAGCTCGTCGAGCGATTGAAGCGTGAGCTGGTCGTTTTGGTGCCTCTCGCGAAACTGCACCAGTGCATCCTCGCGGCTCATGAAAGAAACCTCTGCAACCTCAGGCAAATTTTTAACCGACGCCTGCAGCTCATCCATGCGCTCTTGCGGCGCATCTACCGTAAAGTAGACGTTCATGTCGGCCTTGCTGCGGAACTCTTGCAAGGTTGAGTCGAGGATCACGCCCGTAAAGAGCGCGAGGCCTATCACAAAAAGTGTAAAGACCATCATGAGCACCGACGCAAACGAAACAAAACCGTTCCTCCAGAAATCGAGGAAGCCTGCTCTGAATATTCGTTTAATGGTTACCCAAGGCATGAGATTATAGTACTACAGGATATACTTCCCTTCTTTATCGTCGCGGATCACGCGCCCCCTATCCATAGTGATCACGCGTTTGCGCAAACTGTCGATAACACCCTTGTTGTGGGTGGTGAGGAGGATGGTGGTGCCAAGGTCGTTAATTTTTTTCAAAATCTGGATAACCTCGAACGTGTTTACCGGGTCGAGGTTGCCCGTTGGCTCATCGGCCACAATAACATCAGGTTGATTTACAATCGCGCGCGCAATAGCCACACGCTGCTGTTCGCCACCTGAGAGCTCCCCAGGAAAGTTGTTCATTTTGTCGCCAAGATCTACAAGCTCGAGCACGTGCGGCACATCAGAGTGAATCTCAGCTTCGGTGCGGCCTGCGGCCTCCATCGCAAACGCGATGTTTTCGTATGCGGTTTTTTGCGGCAAGAGGCGAAAGTCTTGAAAGACGGTGCCAATTTTGCGGCGCAAATCGCCGATGCGGCCCTGCGGCACCTCGTGCACGTTCATAGACTCAAAGAAAACAGAGCCCGATGAGGGCTTTTCTTCGGCTAAGAGCATTTTAACAAGCGTGGTCTTGCCGGCGCCGGAGTGGCCCACAAAGGAGATAAACTCGCCAGGCTCAACCGAAAAACTTACGTCGTCGAGAGCGACAGACTCATCAGCATATATCTTAGTGACACGGTCAAAGTAGATCATAGAAACAACCTATTTATAGTACCCCGCATCGGCCCGATGTGCAAAAAGCCCTGTATGTAGACCGGGGTCAATTCGCTGGCGATATGTGCGAACGAACAGATTTTGCTATCAACCGCGAAAGAGCGGTGCTGCGGCCAAGGACAACGTGATGGTCGGAGAGGACCAGCCGGTGGAATACCGCATTTGAATGCCGTGTAAAGAGGAACCAGACCGTAGGGTCGAGTAGCCCGCCAAACGATACAACAGGTATCGTGTCACTTTGCGCATGTGGAAAATACCTTTCATAAAAATTCCACCGCGGCAGAAACGCACCCATAGTGTGCGGTGTAAATATCGTTACTATGCCGACTACTTTGCTTTTTTTAAAGAGAGGAGCGATGCCACATGCAATGACCCCACCCATACTGTGCCCCACAAGAAGGATCTGCTCGTCTTCTCTATCGTGTTTCTGCACAATCGAAATAGCAAAATCCTTTACCTTCTCGACCTCCGACGGCCAGAAATATACAGACTCGCGCGCAAAGGTAGCACCTGGATATTGTGCAGCGAGACTTTTTTCGAGATTGCCCCACACGCCCTCATATACACTCGGCGTATACCAAGCACCTGCTATCAAAATTATTTTCATATGTGTCTCTGAGCTACCTTTCGCTGTTATATATTATTTTCTTCTTTTGTACTTTCGAGAAAAGGCTCGATATTGCCATCGAGCACTCCCTCGGCATCGTGCACCTCCACATTCGTGCGATGATCCTTAACCAGTTTATACGGATGCAGCACATAGGAGCGGATCTGATTGCCCCACTCGATTTTGCTCCCTGAGCCCGCTGCCAAATCATCAATAGTTTCTTTGCGCTCCTCTTCGAGCTGGCGCAGGAGCTTGGCAGTAACCATCGCCACAGCTTTTTCTTTGTTGGCATTTTGATTGCGCTCGCCCTCAACGTGCGCCGAAATACCGGTTGGCACATGCACCACGCGCACCGCCGTTTCGCGCTTGTTAACATTTTGGCCGCCCGGCCCGCTCGATTTTGCAAAACTATACTCCAAATCTTTTTCGGGGATCTCGAAATTTGCCACCTTTTCTATAACGGGCAGCACCTCAACGAGCACAAACGATGTTTGGCGTTTTGAGTTGGCATTAAACGGCGAGATGCGCACGAGGCGATGCACACCGTATTCGTTTTTGAGCGTGCCGTAGGCGCGTTTGCCCGCTATCTCGAGCGAGATATTGCGAAAGCCGCCATGATCGTTTTCGTTTTCGTGCAGCACTCGCATCCCCCACGAGCGTCCCTCGGCAAATTTGCGATACATCTCAAAGAGCATGTGCGCAAAATCTTCGGCATCATCGCCGCCGGCGCCCGCAACGATGGTGAGGATCGCGTGCCCCGCATCATATTTGTTGCCTCCCTCAACCTCGGCGCGAAGCTCGCCGAGCTCGCGGATAAGCTCCTGCGCCATGCCCGGGTTCGACCAAAAATCGGCAGCCTCCATGGCAGCCTCGATTTCTTTTATACGCAGCTCTATTTCCTCCTTAGACTTCATATGCATTATCGTAGCATATATTGCTTATCTGCATAAATATGATATAATATATCCAGAGAGTCGCTGAGCTTTCATAACTCAATCAATGCAGGAGGTGTCTCGTGAGGGACGAATATGAATTTGGGAGCATCCGCGAATATGCGGTGCTGGGGTTCGTCCGGATCTTTCCGGACAAGTATTTCGAGGATGGCGAACGGGAGAAGGGCGACAAGAGCCATATTCCTACCGGCTTCGTGTTCGTGATCGACCCCAAGTTTGGCGCTGCCGCGCAACACAAGATGCCCGGCGGGCATGGCCAAGGTTCAGACGCGTCGCCGCTTGCGGCAATGGGGCGCGAGCTCCTCGGCGAGACGGGTCTCAACTCCAAGGTAATCCACTACGTGGGCAAGTGGCCCGGGAGAGGCAGCACTCACTGGAAGGTGCTCTTCACCTGCGATATCGCTGAGAGCGATGTCCCGTGGATGAACTCAAACGAACGCGAGAACGAAGGCGAGCAGCCGAAACGCTTTTCGATCCACGAGTTCCAGGCGCTTGTGCGTGACTACATGTTTATGCACGAGCACTACGAAAAGCTCGTTGCATTTGGACTCATCTTCCCCGTCGCCGGCGAGCTCCAGGCTAAAGGCGCCTAAACGCCAATCCGCAGACCCAATCCTAGGGCCTGCGGATTTTTCTTTACAAAATCGGAGCCAGCGGACGGGATTGAACCGTCGACCTTCTCGTTACGAGTGAGATGCTCTACCAACTGAGCTACGCTGGCAACATTTACTTTTGTGCGGCTCGACGATTTCTTAAATCGTGAGCCGTTGGCCAGGATCGAACTGGCGACCTACGCCTTACCATGGCGTTGCTCTACCAACTGAGCTACAACGGCTTATGCGAACTCTCGCAGAGTAGCTTATTTTGGCGAGTTTTTCAATCTTGCTACAAAGTGACCTCTCAGAAAATAGTGTTGAAGATGCTGCTTAAAAATGCTACTTTAACTGCACGTCGGTATAGCTCAGGTAGTTAGAGCATGGCACTCATAAAGCCAAGGTCGAAGGTGCAAGTCCTTCTACCGACACCAGGGGTTATTTCAATTTCAGCCACTTTCGGCTAGAATGCCCTTGTGCACATGTATATGCGGGCGTAGCTCAATTTGGTTAGAGCGCTTCCCTGTCACGGAAGAGGTTGTGGGTTCAAGTCCCATCGCTCGCGCAGAAAAAAGACCCCGTACGGGGTCTTTTTGCATGCCGAGAGAAAAATGCGAAGCATTTTTAGGGACTTGAAAAGGCTGAGTATATCGCGCGGAGCGGAGCGAGCACGATACGAAGCCTGTACCGATCCTGTAAGGATCAAGTCCTAAAACTAGTGAGTGTGATTTGGGTCAGAGTGATCGTGGTCGTGAGCCATCGGTGCAGGCGCTGCAGCCTGTGCCGCAGGAGCCTTCTTGGCGAGCTGTAGGTATACATGAGAGAACGCGATCATGGTGACAGGGATCGTGATAAGGAGGCCAATCATGAGTGCGATAGCCCCAAGCACGTTAAGGAGCACTACTACTGCAAAAAAGCCGAGTAGTGGCCACTTAACACCATTGGTAAGTGCAGTGCTCTTGCTAAAGCTTTCCATCACACCCGAGCCGTCAAGCACTGCAAAACGCACCATCGAGAAGCGAAGCGCAAAGTAGATGCCGGGGATGATAAGGAGGATGAGGCCAGCCACCGTGAGGATGCCCACAAGGAGCGATGCGAGAAATACATACCACACCAAGCGCATTGGTGGCACGATATCTTTAAATACCACAGCCTCTCCTTTTGCAATTTTAAGCATGATGAGCGTAAAGCCAGTGCCAACGATGATCCCTGCTACGGCGAGCGCGAGCGATGCTAAACCTCCAATAAGGGTGCCTGCAAGTACCTTTTGCGCAATTGCCGACACTACCTGCAGTGCAAAAAGGACGAGCAATACCTGAAAAATAAGTTTGCTGTGCTCTTTTGTCTTCTTCCATCCAAAACGAAGTGACTCTTCAATCGAAAATACTGGTTGCATAAATAATATCTATATATAAATTGAACGATTGTATTATATCATTATTCTGCTATAGTAAATGCCTATCGCGGGGTGGAGGAGTAGTACCTCACAAGGCTCATAACCTTGGGACCCGGGTGCAAGTCCCGGCCCCGCAACAAGTTGCAGAGCTAGATATAGTCAAATTCTTCAAACACTCTTCGGTAGAAATCGAGAGTGCCTTTGGTATCCCATTCTGAAAGATGATACCCCTCCCCCGCATGTGCAATATCGTTGCGCACTTTGTGTGCCTGCCACGCTAAATCGAGCGTAGTAAATTGCAGCGGGTTCGCATCCTTGAGCTTGTCGCCAATGCTCTGGCCGCGATAGCCTTGAGCTTCGAGCATATTGCCTAAAATAATATCCGCCTCCACGATGGCGCGGCGCCAATCACTCTCGTTTTGCGAGCTGCCAAGGCGAAGCACCTCTTGCCAGCGCGGATTTTTTGGCAACTCTTGCGCATGCTCGTGCGCTGCCTCGCCGTGCGCGTCATGGGTGTGATATTTTGCCTCACGTTTATGAAACTCTTCGTGCTCGTAGAGCTCGAGCTTGATGCGAATGTAGACACTGAGCACCAGCAAGATAAACGCGGCAGCCATGCCAAGCAGCGCAATTTGCCCTGCAGTAAACGAAATGTTTTCAACCAGATGCGATACTGCCTCCCCTGAGTTTATCGTACCCGTTGCAGGATCTACCTCGCTGCCTGTAACCGATGCTATGACACCCGAAAAAAGATACTGCAGGCGCAAGAGCAAATACTCGATATTAAGAAAATGAACTGTATCCATACTATAAGCACTATTGTACGACAAAAATTAGCCAAGCAGCTTGCCGCAAGCAAAGAGCGAAGCTTCGTCGCCGTGCGCCGCAGTAAGCTGCAATCCAACCGGGAGATCTTTGCCATCACGCGCCACAGTGCCCATGGGTACAGAAAGTGCCGGGTTGCCGGTTAAGTTTGCCGGCACGGTAAATACATCCATGAGGTACATCGAAAGAGGATCTGATTTTTCTCCAATTTTGGTCGCAGGGCACGGCGCAGTAGGTGTTGCTATCACATCTACCTCAAGGAGCGCGTCTCTATATTCGCGAGCGAGCGCTTCGCGAGCTGCGAGGGCTTTGCCATAATAGGCATCATAGTAGCCGGCCGAGAGCACGTAGGTGCCAAGCATGATGCGGCGGCGCACCTCGGGGCCAAAACCCTCTCCTTTTGTGATTGCATAATCTTCAAGCAGTGAGTCGCCCACGCGGGCTAAGCCATAACGCACGCCATCAAATCGTGCCAAGTTGCTCGACGCTTCTGCCGGCATGATGATGTAGTACATCGCAAGCGCAAGCGGGGCCGAGGGGAGTTTAATATCTACCAGCTCGTAGCCCGCAGCCTCCATCTTTTTCAGCGACTCTTCAAACCTCTCGAGCACGTCTTTGTCTACTCCCTCGACAAACAAGTGGCGTGGCACGCCGATTTTTTTAGTTGTTTTATGTGCAGGGTAGGTATCAGCATCGATTGTGGTGCTGTCGAGCACGTCTTTGCCGCGGATTACATTAAAAATAATTTCTGCATCCTCAACAGTTTTTGTGAGTGGGCCGATTTGATCGAGCGACGAGCCGAGCGCCATGAGCCCCGAACGCGAGACACTACCGTAGGTAGGTTTGAGGCCCACGAGGCCGCAAAAACTTGCCGGCTCGCGGATGGATCCGCCGGTGTCTGAGCCGAGCGCTGCCTGCCCCATCTGCCCCGCTACTGCCGCAGCCGAGCCGCCGGATGAGCCGCCTGGCACGCGCGAGGTGTCGAGCGGATTTTTGGTTGGGCCAAATGCAGAGTTTTCGGTTGAGCCGCCCATAGCAAACTCATCCATGTTTACACGCCCGAGGAATATCGCCCCCGCCTCCTTAAGTTTTGTTATCACCGTCGCATCATACGATGCGACATAGTTTTCAAGAATCTTCGATGCACCCGATGCACGGCGCCCCTCAATCAAAATATTGTCTTTAATAGCGAGCGGGATGCCAAGCAGCGGATGTGCGCTTTTACCCTGAGCTTGTCGAAGGGCGTCGGCCGCCTTAGCCTGCTCTTCGATATCAGCAAACACCTCAAGATATATATTGAGGTCGGCATTACTCTTATCGATGTGTGCTTTTGCCGCACGCACTAAATCGAGCGAAGTAATTTCTTTCGCTTCGATTTTTTGTAAGGCCTCAGTTATTGAGAGTGTTGCAAGATCCATATAGTTATTCGTCCTTTTGGATTATCTTGCGCACCACGTTGTGGTCGCCTTCGCGGCGCGGGAGAGCCGCCAAAATTGCCTCTCGCTTTTTAAACATCACATCCCCTGCGAGCCTGGGAGCGTCATCGCGAAGCACATTTCGGATAGCCGACTTTGTAGTATATGCATCTGCCGATGCAAAGGCGTTTATCTGCCCGACATAGTCGAGGATATTTGAGACCTCCTTTTGTAAATTTTCGAGCTCTCCGTCTCTTAATTTAAGCCTCGCAAGCTCGGCTATAGCCACTATGTCATCCTTCGAAATCATATATACAGGATACTACACTAGGCGTCTGCTTTGCGTAAGAGTTCTAAAAACTCTTTTTCGCTCATAATTTTAATACCAATTTCATTTGCCTTATCGAGTTTTGAGCCCGCTTCCTCCCCCGCCACAACGGCATACGTTTTTTTGGATACTGATGATGACACGCTCGCGCCAAGTACCCGCAATTTTTCTTTTGCTTCGTCGCGCGAGAGGCTCCCCATGGTACCGGTGAGTACAAACATGAGGCCCTCAAGTGGCATTTTTTTACCCTGAGCCTGTCGAAGGGTATATTCGGGATTCTCTATCGTGATAACTCCTTTAAGCCTTGTGATAAGTTTTTTGTTTTCGCTATCAGCGAACCATTTTGCAATTGATGCGCCCATCACCTCGCCCACTCCTTTTATTTGTGCCAAATCGGCCTCCTTTGCCTGCATCAACTCATCAATCGTTTTGTAGTTTTCGGCCAAAAGATATCCTGTCTCTTCGCCCACATGCGGCAGCGAGAGGCCAGCAAGAAGCCGCGCGAGCGTTACCTGCCCCGCACTTTTTTTAATCGATGCAACTAATTTTTTTGCCGACACTTCAGCAAACCCTTCGAGCGTAAGCAAATCGCCTTCGGTGAGCGTAAAAAAATCATCATAGGCGCCAATGAGCCCTTTCTCAAGAAGCGCGTCTACGCTACTTGGGCCCAGGCCCTCAATGTTGAGCGCGCCGCGGCTCGCAAAGTGCCTAAACTTGCG
>Ga0172379_10000366_pt1 | contig 116206 bp, 92 predicted proteins | sample GrowelOW334metaG_FD_119756 | JGI IMG/M metagenome (GOLD analysis project Ga0172379, IMG submission 119756) | Groundwater microbial communities from an aquifer near a municipal landfill in Southern Ontario, Canada - Groundwater well OW334 metaG | ecosystem: Environmental > Aquatic > Deep... | reverse complement strand
TCTTCTTTCTCCCCACTCCTACCGTCCCCGGCTGCCCGGTGACTCTCCGAAAGGGAGTGCAAATGTAATGCGTTTTTATTTCCAAAACAAACCAATACAATAAAATAGTTTATAAAAAAACGAATTTCCGCTGCTATCTTTTTGACTATCTGAAACGTTATACACCTTTAAAAAAAATAAAAAAAATAAGCGGGAGCAAATTTTTAGCAGAAATAACACTTTTGTATTATTTTTACATCTTCATCGAAACAAAAGGAAAGTGTCTGACAGTATCATTATTATCCCTACCTACAACGAAAAAGAGAACATTGAGCGGATGATCCGCACAATCTTCCATCTTCCAAAGCCTTTTCATATATTAATCATTGATGACAATTCACCGGATGGTACGGCAGAAATTGTCCGCAAATTAATGAAGAAATATCCGACACAACTCTTCATGACCGAACGTAAGGGTAAACTGGGACTGGGTACCGCATACCTGACCGGATTCAAAAGGGCCCTCGAGAGCGGATACCAGTACATCTTTGAAATGGATGCTGACTTTTCACACAATCCGGATGATTTGATCCGTTTATACAATGCTTGTGCCGAGGGAGGGGCCGATCTGTCCATCGGGTCAAGATATATCTCCGGTATTAATGTGATCAATTGGCCTCTGAGAAGGGTATTAATGTCGTATAGTGCCTCGAAATATGTAAGATTGGTCACCGGAATGAAGATCATGGACACTACCGCCGGTTTCAAATGTTACAGGAGTATTGTCCTTGACACTCTTGATCTCAATAGAATCAAGATGAAAGGCTATGGATTTCAAATTGAGATGAAGTTCAAAACCTGGAGACTTGGATTTAAGATTGTTGAAGTCCCCATAATCTTTACCGACCGCAAGGAGGGTGCCTCTAAAATGAGTGGCAGTATTTTTGGTGAAGCCTTCAAGGGGGTCATCAAAATGAAAATTGCCAGCTATTTTTCAAATCCTGCAAAAAAGATCTAAATAAAAAAATATACTAAAAGAAATGAAGGATATAATTATCAAAGATGCAAAGGTTGTCAATGAAGGTAAGGTTCTGCGTGATACCAGTCTGCTGATCCGGAATGGTATCATCGAAAAGATATTCAGGGATTCGGTTCCTGCAGCAATATTGGCTAATTCGGAGGTAATTGATGCATCCGGCAAATATTTGCTGCCTGGTGTTATTGATGATCAGGTTCATTTTCGTGAACCCGGACTAACCCACAAGGGCGATATTTATTCTGAATCAAAGGCTGCTGTAGCCGGAGGGGTCACCTCCTTTATGGAGATGCCCAATACTGTTCCCCAGGCTACCACCCATGATCTTTTAAATCAAAAATATCAAAGGGCCTCAGAAGTATCCCTGGCCAACTACTCATTTTACATTGGAGCGACAAACGACAATCTGGAAGAACTACTGAAAACCGACCCCGAAAAGGTATGCGGCATCAAGGTATTCATGGGTTCATCGACAGGTAATATGCTGGTTGACAATCCTGCAACCCTTGCTTCTCTCTTCCAGAAATCAAAAATGCTAATCGCGGTTCACTGTGAAGATGAATCAATCGTGCAAGCGAATCTTGCTTTGGCAGTGGAAAAATATGGAGAAGAGATTCCTCTTAGCGAACATCCCAAAATCCGTGATGCAAGCGCCTGTTTCAACTCCTCTTCCAAAGCAGTTGAACTGGCTAAAAAATATGGGACCAGGCTCCACATCCTGCACGTTTCAACTGCAGCCGAAATTGCCCTGTTTGAATCGGCGCCTATCAAAAGCAAAAAAATCACCTCTGAGGTCTGCGTGCATCATCTCTGGTTCTCGGATGCCGATTACAAAAAATATGGGGCAAAAATCAAATGGAACCCTGCTATCAAATCGGCAAGTGACCGCGCAGGCCTGATCAAGGCTGTCAATGAAAACAGGATTGACGTGATTGCCACCGACCATGCCCCCCATACCGAGGAGGAGAAGGGGCGTCCCTACCTGAAAATGCCATCGGGCGGTCCGCTGGTGGAACACTCCCTGGTTGCTATGCTCGAAATGAGCAGAAACGGAAAAATCTCCATCGAAAAGGTGGTTGAAAAAATGTGCCACGCACCCGCAGACCTGTTTGGCATCGAGAAACGCGGATACATCAGGAAGGGCTACAAGGCAGATCTTGTGTTGGTTGACGCCGGGAAGTGGACAGTCTCAAAAGAAAATATCCAGGCAAAATGCAACTGGTCACCATTCGAAGGCGACTCCTTTTACTACTTTGTAACCAACACGTTTGTAAATGGAAAGATGGTCTACGAGAACAACCATCCTGGTAAGAAAGGGACGTTCCACGAAGATTCAAAAGGAGAAAGACTCACCTTCAACAGGGATACCCAATAGTTATTTGAGCAGAAATCGGACGATTTTCCGGGTACGTTGCTCAACATAGATGGTTCTGCCATTGGTACTCTCAGCGACAGCTTCGGGTGTAAAATAGCGTATGGTAAGCAGCTCGAGCCCGTCGTTGTAATGAACCACAAAATGTTCGGAAAGCTCACGGATCATCTGATCGAAATCCCTTTCCGGCCTGTCGATGGCCAAAGAGAAGTTCATGGCAGACTGCTGTACCAGATTCACCTTCATCCTGAATTTCGAGAAAAGCCGGTAGATATTTGCGATACTCTCTTCAGCGATAAATGAAAAGTCCTTCGGCGATATGGTAATCAGAATCTGATCCCCTTTGCTGATAATAACCGGAATATACTCCATCGGGTGGTCGATTTTGCATATCATCGATCCGACTTCATCCGGATGCAAAAATGATCTGACATACAATGGTATCTGCTTTTCCACCAATGGCTTCATTGTTTTGGGATGAATTACCTTGGCTCCATAATAGGTCATTTCAACAGCTTCCCGGTAGGAAAGCGTCTCAAGTTTGAAAGTTCTGGCATATTGGTGCGGATCGGCATTCATGATACCCGGAACATCCTTCCAAATAGTTACACTCTCTGCATCCATTACATTTGCTATGATAGCCGCGGTGAAGTCGGAACCTTCTCTTCCCAGGGTGGTTGTCAGGTTGAAGGTGGTGGCCCCAATGAATCCTTGTGTCAGGCAGACGCTGTTTCCATTGAACAGAATAGCTTGTGGCAGTAGTTTCCTGGTAAGTTCCCAGTCTATCTCCCCCTCCCGCCAGGTATCATTGGTGCGGATATAGTGACCTGCGTCAATCCATTTTGTGATCTTTCCGATGTGATTCAAATAACTCGCCAGGATTTCCGTTGACACCATCTCGCCGGTTGAGACAATCTGGTCATATTCAAAGTCATAATTGAGGGATGGCGGAATATTGATTCTTTTGAGGAGTGCATCGAACTCTTCGTACAAGGATCTTTCCAGCTTCTCATTACCGGAGGTAAAAAGCTCTTTTACAATCTCAAGGTGATATTCCCTCGAATCGATAATTCCCTGGGTGGCCTCATCAACATGACCATTGAAATAGTTTTTTGTCACCTCTACCAGTGCATCCGTGGTTTTGCCCATGGCCGAAACGACCACGATCAGTCGTTCATGCTCTTTACAAATGATAGATGTTGTGTTGATTACACTTGGTGCATCCTTTACCGAAGCTCCCCCAAATTTGAATACCTTCATCTTCAATATTTTTCTTTATATATTACCATAATGCATAATCACAAAGAAACTAAAAAGTGAAGAGATCTTTCCCATATTGCATCAAAATCCAACAAAGGATATGGGAAGAATAAATACAACGTTGCATAACCAGACGGACTGTTGCTGAATCTGATATTTCAAGGATCACTGCTCGTCCAGGTTAGGGATCTAAAAAAGGAGAGCCCGACTAGGAAAACCGGAGACGTAAAGGCCAAGGGATCTCGTGGCCCTACCCTGCTAACTCATCCCCGTCGATGAATGAAGCTCCTTTAGTGCAGGATACAATATTTTATATCGGTTAAATTTTTGGTTATAATATTCATGGTGCTTGGGTTCAACTTTGGCAACGGGCTTGACCCAATTTTTCGCAATGTCACCAACGGCCTTTTGGGTCTTGAAAGCTTTTGCAAGCATTGCTACCCCCATACAACCTGCCTCGGTTACATCAAGGACAGTGATTGGCTTGCCAATGACATCAGATTTTAACTGAACGAGCCTTTGTTGCTTGGCTCCCCCTCCGATTACCCTTAATTCATTAACCTCATATCCGGATTGCCTGAGGATTTCCAGGTTCAACTTTATCTCAAAGGCGACACCTTCAAGAAGCGCCTTCATTAATTCTTCTCGCGTTGTAGAAAGGTCAAGGCCAAGAATCGCACCTTTTACCGAAACATCAAAGTAAGGTGTGCCTGAAGCTGTAAAATAAGGCAGCACAAGAAGCCGGGAAGGTTCTTCAGGCATCTGACCCATTAACAGATCATACGGATTGCTATTTGTTCTTTTTGCCAACTCTACTTCTGAGGCTCCAAATTCATCCCTGAACCATTTCAGGATATTTCCTCCGGTAAGGCTGAATGCTACGGTGGCATAGATTCCTGGCACAGTATGATCATAAGTGCAAAGGTTGCTTTTGCGAAGCTCTTCGGTAAATACAGGTTTATCAAATGCCGGGGTAATACATTCAACCGTTCCTAAAGAATAAACCGCAATGCCCGGCTCAATTGCACCGGCACCCAGTGCAGAGCATGGCTGATCGTGGCCTCCGGTTACAACAAATGCGTTTTCGGCCAGGTTCAATGCTTTGGAAAGTTCTTTATTTACACATCCGGCAAATGATCCTGATTGCAGCGGAACAGAAAGTTGTTCTTTCCTCAATCCTAAACTTTCAAGGATCTCATCGTCCCAGGTATGGTTAACCACATCAAAGAGCATCGTTCTCCCGGCAAGGGGCCAACCCATTGATGGATTTTTTATTCCCAACCTGTATTGCAGGAGATCTTCAAAACACAGAACCCGATGGGTATTCTTCCAAATTTCAGGAGCGTTTTTTTTCATCCACAGTAACTTGAATAATGAGAACATGGGATGAGGCGTATGACCTGTGATCTGGTAAAGCTTCTCTTCCCCGAATTTTTCAGTCCAGGGTAAAATCAAATCATTCGCCCTGATGTCAGACGAGACAAGTGCATGGCATAGCGCTTTCCCCTCATTGTCAATCATGGTAAAGGCTTCGCCCTGGCTTGAAATTCCCAAACCAACCACAGAGCCAGCCTCAAGTTGAGAAGCAGATTCTGTGATGGTCTGAAAACATTTCTCCATGACTTCATCGGTATCGAGTTCAGCCCATCCTGCATGCTTCGAGATGATATTATATTCCCGATAGGCCGTTGAAACCTGCCGCCCATTCTCATCAAAAACTACAGCTTTGCAGCCACTGGTACCTATATCTACGCCCAGGTAATGGTTCATGGTATTTACTTCCGTTGTAAAATTAATTCTTCAATGATACGCACGTTTTCATCTTTCTCGGCCACTTTCAGAACGAAAGAGTTGTCGTTTTCAAAAACCGCCTTGCTCCATAAAAGTAGCTTGTTATCCGGGAAATCATGAATTTGCTTGTTCATCCATTGAACCGCTTCCGCCTTTCTGTTTAATCTTTCATACGCCCAGGCGGTTACCAATGTATTTGCCGGCATGAAATTCATAACCATATTTTCAAGAATCGGTTTGAACTTAACAATACGGTTTAGCAATTCTTCGGCTTCAACAGTTTTTTTGAGCTGGAGATCACATAAATATTCCATCCACTCTTCGAGGCGCATGTCGATATCTTCTGAATAAGGTTCCCCTACACCAAGGTTTTCGGGCCATACCCTTGCTTCGCCGATGAATTTCAAAGCAGCTTTGTAATTGTTCTTTTGCATGAGTTGTGCTGCTTGCATCAGTTTGGCCTCGCGATACAATTCACGTCCTTCGATAGATCCTTCAAAAGGTATAATCTCAATTTTAGTAAGCAAAGCATCTGCTTCTTTGAACTTCTTGTTCAGTAAAAGATTTTTCGCATGAAAAGAACCCATAGCAAAGTCCTTTGGGTGGGACTGGTAAAATGCACCGGATATTGAAAGCGCTTTATCATACTGCTGATGATCATCATAAAAACTTGCCAATTGCTTTTGATAGCGCCATTGGCTATCGAGAGAGACTGCTTTTTTCAAATCAGCCTCAACCTGCTGATCGTTTTTATCTTTCAGAACCAGAGCCCTTGTAGCATAAAAGGGAGCAAAATCAGGTTCATCTCCGCACGAAACGAGCAATTTGGCACACTCTTCAACACGGTTTCTATCTTTATAAATCAGTGCAAGTTGATATTTCAAAAGCCAGTCGTGCTGTTTTTCAAGCAATTGTTCAAGCACAAAAGCAGTTTCAGACCTAAATGGAAAAGAATAAGCAAGATTAATCGCTGCACAATTTACTTTTGTCCCTCGTAAAAAGCTTAGCCAGAAAATAGTTTCCGGCATTTGCGGCGAAAGTGAAAATACCTTTTCAGCTTCCGAGGTACAGCCTGAATTGTAATACCAGATAGCCAGTTCCAAATAAGTTTCCTGCGGCAATTCGCTGCTAATTAATGAGGTAAACTGTTTTTTATTGGCTTCATCCGATTTCAGAAGGTATTTTTCGAAACGTGAAAAATGATTCAATGGGTCGTACGACAAAATAGTTCTCAAAACGTCATTCGCCTTGTCAATATTATGCTGAAACCGGTAAATCACAACCTGTAATTGCAATGCCTCCAGGTTGTACCGGTTATAATCGACAGCCCTTTCGGCATAACCCTGTGCCTTATCAAACTTCATCTCCTTCAGGTAGATCCGGCATAATTCAGTATAGGCCGCACTGCGAAATTCCGTTGAAAGCGTTGCCAGATCGAAGCCGTCTTTGGCATCAACCATATTCCCCATTTGTGCATTTACCAATCCATAATAGTAGTTGGCCGCTCCATCGTGTGTATCGATGCTCAACGCTTTTTTGGCCGATTCTAAAGCTTGCGGGTACAGCATATTGCGATACTTTAACTCTGTCAGTTTGATTAAAGAGGGCAAATAGTTGGGATCCTTTTTTAGGGATGCCAGCAATTTCTCTTCGGCAAATGGATACATCTTCATATCCATGGCATCTTTACCCTGAATATATAATCCATAAGCACTTTCCCATTTAAAATCAGCAGGTCCATCCAATGGCCGGCTCAGCACGTCACTCTTTGGATCTGAATGATAAATCAGTTTATTACCACCTAAAGTTACCGTTAAAGACCCACCACTACCACTGTATTTTATGGAATCAGCAAAGGTGTTCAAAGGTGGTAACAGCAACTTTTTGCTATAAATAACTTTCTGGTTTTCAGTTATCTCCAGTTGGTCGTCAATAGCCTGTACCGGCGAAAAATAGATTTTTAATACTCCTCGCCCATTTTTAACATTCAGGGCGCCGTATTCGTTTGCTTCCACAAACCCCTTTGTGTGGAGTACCGGATACCAGTATTCAGTCCAGATGTCAGTAGAAAAAGGTTCGAAAGACCTGTGTTTAAAAGGGGTCATTGTGGCAGATCGTGTATTTTGGTTAAACAACCTGCCCGATTGCATTTCAACGTATTGCCCATCGGCATCGGTGAGGATTTTTTCCCATATCATTCCCTGTCCGGATAAGCCCCAAATCCATATTTTTTTCCCGGCTTTATCATTGTGGGGGCCAAACCTGACCACTCCAAAATCATCGTCGTGCCAGTATCCGCCAGAGAAATTGGCATACTTTCCCAAGATATGATACGATTTATAACCGGTGAAATTATTGGCTTCGTAAAACGAAATATTCTTCCCATTGCTTTCATTAATGGGCCAATTGTGATGGTCGCCGTCATGGCCGATATAATTCGTTCCGGGGAAAATAAATTCGAGGTTCCCTTTTGCTTTGAAGCCGCCATTCATCCAATGATAATAAGGTTGCGCAATGGATGTTGAATTATGCCAGAACGTTCGGGTACTGAAATAGGCTTTATCTTTTTGAAGTTTGATCTCCAGCCTCCAGGTGCTTCTTGTAAGCAAATCCAATACGCCAACAGTGCAACTTACACTTCCGTCGGCATTGGTTTGTGTTACATAATCGACTGGTGTAACACAGTTGGGAGTGTGCCCAATAATGCCATAGTTGAGCTCCAGTCCACCACTTGTGTATGGTCCGCGCATGGCAACATCGCGGAACTTGACTACATGGTTATAATAGATAAAAGGCTGGTTGGTTGATTTTTCGATGGCTGTCCATATTTTACCCCCAATTTCAGGAAGAATCATCACTTTAATGTAATCATTCTCTAATTCAACCACCTTCCAGCTTTTCTTAATTGGTTCATTGGTGTACCCATCATACCTGAAATAAGGATAAATTGATGATGGATTAGGAATCGGGTTAGGGTCTGAAAACGGATAGGTGGTGAAAACCTTCTGGTATTCCTTTACTGTAGCTGTTTGAGCCTGAGAAAAGCCCAAGCTACAATAACAACATAAAAAGCAACTTAGTATTAATCGCCGGTATTGAAATAAATTAGCATACATAATGATCAGTTTTTATTCATATTTAGGGTTTGACACAAAAGCAAATTTTTAGACATACCAGAGTTTCAGGTATTCCAGAACTATTTTTTTCATTTCACCGAATACAATATCCTGACGGTAAGCAGTTGTATAATGTGAAAGCGATGCCTTGGCCGACCTCAGTACATTTTTGCCTAACAGGCCTGATTCAATCATTGCCTCAGTCTTTTCTTTTCCAATTACGTTTGAAGCATTTTTAACCATATCCTCAAAGAGTACCGGCGAACTGTCCCGTTCCATAATGGTCCAGATGTTCACTTTGGCAATGCCGTCAGTAAAAAGATTTTTTACCTGATCATTTCCTACCGACGAGGTGCCGTGCAACACAAGTTTAGGCCCGGTTAACTTACTGATTTCCCTGGCCATGTCGCCATGATATTTCAGGTCTGAAGCGCTTGCCCGGTGTTCGGTTCCAAGGTTGGCAACAATAAAATCGGCTTTTGTTTGTGTCAGGTATTGGATGGCTTGTTCCGGGGTTGTCAGGCTGCTCCGTTCATCGCCGGTAGCATCTACAATCTCATCGCAGGCGCCCTCGATTACAATTTTATGTCCATTTTCCTGAACAAATTTTGCTGTTAACCTGATGTTCTCTTCAAAGGGCAGGTTCGAGGCATCGTACATGATCATCGAAAACTGGTCCATGTCCCATGCCAGCAAAGGTTTGTCGGTATCCCACTGGGCATGGTCAAGATGGATCATAACCCGGAGGTTTTCATAGGGAGACCCTTTGCTTGTCAGGACTCCGATATCGGCCAGAAACAACTTCAGTCCAATATCCCATCGCCGGGTATGGGTATAATAAACCGACTGGCTCCGATGGCTATACTGATTGGTTATCCCAATGGTGACCGGAATATCGGGTTGGTTGATCAACTGGCTGTATTCGAGCGCTGCCGCAAGAATCGCTTCCGTATTGGTTAGGTTCTCCGTATTAAAGGTGGGAATTACCCATTTCTTTCGTGCGGCTTCCTGATATACATCAAGGACTTTATTTCTTTCGAGAATGAGTGACATAAGTGAGTTTTATGGGTTATATTGACAACAAACTAATTGAGATACTTGCAACGACCAATCCGGCCAACAGAAATCCGCCCGGCATTACTGCGTAGAAGATTAAGGAAAGAATGACCGTAATGACAGGTGCCAGCCCGGTTAAAGGCACAACCACAATGGCTTTGCCGTAACGGAGCGCATACATGAGACAAAGCGCCCCGATAGCATTCAAAATTTGTATCATGGCCGTCAGCCCCGGACCGCGGAATCCCCAGTTGACCGGGACCGAAAAATCGGTCATGTAAATCGCAATTGGAATAAACAGGAAAGATGCGAGCGTGGTGTAAAAAAAGATACTTTCGGCCTTCATGGTATTGTTGGAGAATTTGAGCATAAACATCTGGATGCCCCACATCGCAAATACCAGAAATGTCAGGATGAGCCATCCTATCCCATCTGATTCTGATTTTACAGGGCCAACCTGCGGATTGGCAAGCAAAAACATGGCAATCAGGGACAAGAAAATACCAACCCATTGAATAAAATTAGCACGTTCTTTCAAAAATACCAGCGACAGGAAAATGGTTATCACCGGAGAAAGCGACACAATAGGAAAAACGATATAAGCAGGGCCGTGGCGCAGGGCCTGAAACAAAAGAAGCTGGCCCCCACAGCCCAAGAGTCCCGCAAGTGTTCCGTTAAAGACAGATCGTTTGTCGGTTTCGGGCTTCCAGTTGATCCGGTGCAATGCAAATAGTGCGCACGGGATCATGGTCAACGACCAAACCACATACCCCAGGGTAGTTGGAAAACCTGATTTCTCCGGAATTTCAATAAAAGCGCCCCATACTCCCCAAAAACTCGCGGTCACAAAGGCGAATACCAACCATAATCGTTTTTCTTTCACAACTTCTTATCTTTTTTGAATTTCCCAATTGATTTCCCAATTCATCGATTGTCCGGCCTCAAGCATGAGGCAAACTCCATTATCGAATGAATGGGACAAATTACTGCATGTTCCCGGAATGGGTTCAAATGCGCACTCGCTGCGCCTCAACCCTTCTTCATCAGGGTATCCGGCATTGTTCCACCATATTCCAAGGGTCGGGAAAAGCTCGTTGTCAAAGCTAATTTGCAAATTGAAATCATCCTGGAAACCCAATGCAACAAGACCGGCGCCTATTTCTTTTAGCAGCAGCATTTCATAGCTGCCTGATTGAATTTCAAGCAAATGATTGGCTACCTGCTGCGGATATTTCATATTCAGATCGAGTGTATGAATATCATCAACACATCCGGAAAACGCCGGGATTTGAACGGATTTGATTTGATCCAACGGAAACAGGGCATGCATCACATGCAAAAAAGCGAGTTTGCTGCCTGATGTATTGATCAATTCAAATTTCCAGGTTAATTTGTTTCCTGAAAACTCAAGAATCCGTTTAAAACTGGCCCCGGGATGGGGACAATCTATTGAGCAAATTAAGCTATTGCCTTTTACTTGCACCTGCCATTCCAACCAACACAATTCACCATGGTCACGGTATCCGATTGGATTATCCGAAAATACGCACGGATCAACCGTTGGAAAACAATCATCATATCCATAAACCGGACGGGTTTCATATTCGCCATAAAATTTTTCAGGAGTACTGAAAGAAGGAGGATTTGCAGTCAGCAAATCCTGACCTTCATATCTTAAGACCGAAATACGTGCCCCATCTTCAGGGATGCATCGTACAAACCAGTTCCCAATATGGACTTCAATGATCTCCATTAAAGAGCAATCGCTTTTATTCCGGTGAGTTCACAAAATGCTTTCAGTTCTTCATAAAGATGCGCTCCGTAACCCAAACAGGCATATTCATTGTTCCAGTTTTGCAACAAAGCGTCAATATCGCAATCAGCTTTAACAAAACCGTGAGGCCAGAACGGGATGCCACATTCCAGTTTCCGCTTTTCGATTAGGCTTGCATCAGGCTCGAAGATACTGCAACGGGTAATCACCATTTCAAATTGTCCGTTATTACGTCCAAGTCGGGCCAAAACGCCCTCTCCAACTTTACAAACCAGTTTAATTGAAAGGCCACCAGCTTCGCCTTCAGTCGGGATTCCGTGTTCGGCAAATCCGGCAGGGCCGAGTTTGCTTGCCAAAGATGGGGGACATGCTCCATCGCCAATGATTTTAATTTCGTTATTCGACTTATCAATATGCTGCAAATCGCCATAATATACCGGTTCATCACTCATATCGGTCAAACATTTAACGGTTAGTGCGGTATTAAAATCACCGAGGGTTGAGGTACCCATTCCGTCTTCGAGCATCATGCTTTGGGCAAAACAAGTTGCGCTGTATTCATCTCCAAGTCCGGGGAAAGACTGGATGGTGTAAAAATCCCAATCATTTTTCCTGACGAGTTTCTTTATGGCCAAATAAAGCCTGATTGATTTCTCAGCCTGTTCGTTTTCCGGGATTGGCTCTGGAAAGAGCTTCTGAATCCTTTTCACGGCTTCGGCAATTTCTTCTTTGGAAATCTTTCGGGCTGTATCCAGTAATTCCGAAGTTTCCCTTGAATCGATATCCGTTCCAAACATTTTCATCCATTGCGAAGGATCGGCAGCCCCGCAGGTCTGCCCCATTCCCCTGCCTCCAAAAGTACCAATGGTGCTCATGTTCAGTGAATTTTTCATGGCGCTCGCACGGCAATAGGAGGTGATCTTCTCAATTTCTTTGGGGTCTTCAAAACGGCCATACACAAACCGGTGTTTTAGCCCGATTTCCTTAAACGCGCCCTGCATGACCAATCCACCAACTGGCCGCCATCCCTGACTGCCTGGATTTGTCCACAACACGATTCCCTTGCCGGTGGTGGCAAAGTCCCGGATAGCGCCAATCAGATGGGAAGCCCATACCCAAGTGCCTGAAAACAAAACGACCGCATCAACATCGTTCATTTTTTTGAATTTGTCGAAACATTCCCTGGCTTCCTGCTTGGTGGCAACAACCAATTCGTACTCAACCAATTCGAGCCCACTGTTTTTTAGCGCTTGTTTGGCTCCTGAAACAATCTGTTCATCAATAAAAGGTGTTCCCATGGGATCTTGCAATCCGTCTTTGTGCACACCATAAACAATAAATCCAACTTTAGTTTTAATCATTCTGTAATTTTTTAGTTTTTAGGTAAATATTCTTTTAAATCAATCTTCAGGGAAGGAATTATCTTTAATATATTCTCATAATATATCTTTTTCAAAACTTCTTTTGGCAGACCAATACCACAAATAGGCCATCGTGAACGTTCAAATGTTCCATCATAATCGGGTGAATAAAATGATTCGTCATAAGTTTCAAGAAATCTGAAGTAAGCACGATACATTTCTGATGAACACTCAAGATTTGCGGGCATATCCGCTCCAAAAATAATCCGGTTCTGATGCCTTATGAAAAACTCTCTTGTACTATAAGGTTGTCTGCCAAGTTCATCAAGCCTTGCCGAAAAATCTATATAGACATTCGGGTGTTCATCCAGAAGCCTGGATACATAGGAAATATTTTCTGCATAGTTTGCAAAGTGCGGCAAAATAAAGGTAGTGTTGTGATGTTGCCTGATTAAATCGTTCCTTCGTTCGAGCAGTTCGATCTTTCGGGGGTACTTCGGATCTACAAAGCTCCATGAAGGGTATTTCTTTAGCGATTCATAATGCTCATTATCAGGAGTTACCTTCTCGAAGAATCCTGCTGGATCTGCCTGGTGTATTAAAACCGGGATTTTAAGTTTACCCGCTTCTTCCCAAATCGGAAACAACCGGGGATCATTGCAATTAATCAGTGTATTTGAAGAATCCCGATAGTGAAGTCCAAGTTCTTTCAACACCTTAAGTCCTTTTGCCCCCTGTTGTACATGATTGTTTAATGTTTCTATAAACTCAACCACAAAACGCTTCGGGTCATCAAAAAGGGGCTTCTTTGTTGGCTGAGCAAAATTTGACATTGTGAAACAATAAAACTTACCCGGATATTTTTCAGAACAATTGACGAAAAAATCTGAAATATTTCCCGGGGTGATCACATACCCGCCACCGGCAAATTCAATGCGTACATTGCCAGTAAGATCGCAATAACTTATTACCCCAACTTCGTCCATCGTCCGGAGAACTTTCTCAACCTGCCAGTTTCCCCAAAGGTGATTGTGTGCATCAATTACCGGAAAAGCTGCTTTGGTAATAAACGTTGAATTTGAAACCAAATAATTTTTCTTTGCCATTTACTTTTTTACATTTTTCAAATAGTTACTAATGTTTCGCATTTAAATTTATTGTTTCCAATGTCAGTCAGTTAAAAACTCATGACATTTATTTGTTTATTGATATTCTGTATTTTATCCTTTCCATTTTCGTTTATACAACATTATCAATTTGTCCAGCATTATTTAGTCGAACCTTTTCAAATATAAGAACAATTGATTATTAACACAACAATGTTGAAATTCTAGCTGTTCTAGACAAGCAATACTTTTGTGGAGAAGTCTACTTCCAGCATAAATATTCTTTTGACCCCAGTGATTTTGTCCATTTCCGCCACCGAATTGGAGTGGAGGAAGTCGAGAAAATTTTCAGCCATTCGGTAACGCTGATTGGAAAAGATGCAAAAAGCAAGATGCCTCCTTCCGATACTACAGTTCAGGAAAACAACACAACCTTTCCAACCGATGCCAAATTGGCTAAAAAGGTGATAGATCGGTGCAATGCAATTGCGGACAAAGAAAGTATCCTTCAACGACAAAGCTATAGAATGACTAGTAGACAATTGTTAAGAGATACCTACAATCCTTCTCATCCAAAGCGGTTCAAAAAAGCGAGAGAGGCACAGCAAAAACTCAGAACTCTTGCCGGTCGCCAGCTACAGGAGCTGGAGAGGTGCCTGGAACGAAAGGCTAAAAAGAAGTATACAGAGGATCTTCGATTGTTTAACAGTGTGATTCAAAAAATAAAAAGTGATAAGGACAAAATCTATAGTTTGCACAAACCCTTTGCCTGTTGGGTTGCCAAAGGTAAAGCCCATAAACCATATGAGTATAGCAATAAAATCAGACTAATGGTTGACCCTAAAAGCCTTGTCGTACTGGCAATTGAACCGATTATCAGTCAGATGAAACAGCATTCAGAATGAAACAGAATTACCTGCATGGAGACAAATCGCCTAAAATCAATGCCTCACTGGCAGCTTCTGCATGGAACTTCAAGAAATTGATGTTCCTGAGTCGTACCATTGCTTTTGGTAATTTCTATATGCCAGTTTGTGCCGGCACCCAATGAACATGGAGATGTAATTAAGGCAGGTGGGTATTGTGTCGTATTGGTTCCACCCAAAATTGCTCGCTGTCCATCTCCCATTACTGCAACATTTACAACTTCCGCATACTGCCTGGCATCCAGAACGCTAAAATGATTGGGATTAATAAGATTCTGAACTCCGAAAGAGCAAGAATAAGAAACTTGAGATTTGGATTCTTTAATTTTGTGTTTGTCCTTTGAACGCGAAAAAATTTTGCAGCGTTTTATTTCTTTTGGTTCGAAGTATCGTTGCCGGATTCACCGTCAATGGCCGGATGCCCGGACAAATAACCGATTGAAACCAAAAATTCGTCCGCCAGCAATACTGTTTTTTTGTAATACTCAAGTTTCTTGAAGTTAAAGAATCCATGTATTTGCCCTTCGTATACATGAAGGTCACACCGGCTGCCGATTTTCTCCATCAACATTTTATAATACCTGGCCGTTTCGACAGGGATCAAAAGATCGTTGGTTCCCAGAAAAAAAATTGTTGGAGGCATACCCCGATGCAGGTTGTGCAACGGGGAAAAAAACCGGTATTCCTCACCGATCCGGTCAAATCCGTAACCCCCTGGCCCGTTGTCGATTACCGGATTAAACAAGACCATCGCGTTGGGTTTGGCGCTTACCGTCAGATCATCCTGATCGTCGTTGTATTTTTCACAGCAGGCGGCTGCAGCAGCCAAATGACCTCCTGCCGAACCTCCGGATGCAACAATTCTATCTTGATCGATATGGAACCTGGCGGCGTTTGATCTTAAATAGCGAATGGCCGACTTAGCGTCCTTCAACGCTTCGAAGGGAGTTGTATTATTTCGCAATTGCACCCGGTAATCAGCTAACACGCTGATCATTCCCCTTTCTGTAAAGTATTTTGCATGGTGTTCAAATTGAACCTTGTCTCCCTGAATCCATCCTCCACCAAAAAAGAAAATAATGACCGGGTAAGTTTTCCCTGCAACCATCTTCGGTGGGTAATAGATATCCATCGATAAAACGATCGAATCGATCGTTTTATAGACCACATGCTTTTGTGCCAAAGCGTATGGCACCACATCGGGCAAGCTAAAAAAGAACAGGCATAGGAACAGAAATCGCTTCAATAGCTTCATAACAGTCAAAGTTAGTCGCGAGAATTTTTAAAAATGAGGCCAATTTATTGTTTTGAACGCATAGTCACAGCTAACTCTCCTGTTTTAAGGCCTTGGAAGTGGGTTAGCTGGCTCAGGATTGTCCCATTTGGAATATTAAACTTTGAAAAAAATCCTCCAGCCGGATACCGGGGAAAAAACGGAAATTCTTGCTCCGTCCTCGGGCATGCATTCGATATGCCATTGCTCATGGTCGATAACTGAAGTCTTCATCAAAGTGCGATTGCTTTAATTCCGGACAGTTCACAAAAGGCCTTTAACTCCTCATACAGGTGTTTGCCATAACCCAGGCAGGCATATTCATTGTTCCATGATTGGAGAAGTTCATCAATGTCGCAATGTGCTTTCACAAAACCATGCGGCCAGAAAGGTATTCCACACTCAACCTTTCTGTCCTCCAACTCTTCAACAGGCGGTTCAAAAATGCTACAGCGGGCGATGACCATTTCAAATTGCCCATTATTCCTTCCGAGACGTGCAAGTACCCCGTCGCCGACTTTACACACAAGTTTGATGGAAAGTCCACCTGCTTCGCCTTCAGTAGGAATCCCATGCTCGGCAAAACCGGCGGGGCCCAATTTGCTTGCCAGAGAAGGAGGACATGCACCATCACCGATTATTTTAATCTCATTATTTGATTTATCGATATGCTGAAGGTCTCCGTAGTAGACAGGCTGATCACTCAGATCTGTTAGGCATTTTACACTCATCGCAGTATTAAAATCACCCAGAGTAGAGGTTCCCATTCCGTCTTCCAGGATCATGCTTTGGGCGAAACATGTAGCGCTGTATTCGTCCCCAAGTCCTGGGAAAGACTGAATTGTATAAAAATCCCATTCGTTTTTAGCCATAAGCTTTTTTATAGCCAAGTAAAGGCTGATCGAATGGTCAGACTGTTCATTGTCTGGTATGGAGTCAGAAAAATATTTCTGTATGCCAGCTTTGGCTTCCCTTATTTCCTGTTTACTGACAGCCTGCGCTGTTTTTAGCAACTCAGTTGTATCCCTCGAGTCAATATCGATCCCAAATACCCTCATCCATTGGGACGGGTCGGCCACACCGCAGGTTTGCCCCATTCCCCTGCCGCTAAAAGCCCCTATCGTACTCATGTTCAACGATCTTAACAATGCACTGGCACGGCAGTATGATGTTATTTTCTCTATCTCTACCTCATCACTGTAACTGCCATAGACAAACCGGTGCTTAAGCCCGATTTCTTTCATAGCTCCCTGCATAACCAAACCGCCAACTGGCCTCCAACCCTGGCTTCCCGGGTTCGTCCAGAGAATAATTCCTTTACCGGTTGTGGCGAAGTCACGGATTGCTCCGATCAGATGAGCAGCCCAAACCCAGGTGCCTGAAAAAAGAACCACGGCATCAATATCATCACGCTTTTTGAACTTATCAAAGCATTCCCTTGCCTCTTTTTTTGATGCAATAATTAGTTCATGTTCAACAAGCTTAAGTCCCGCATTTTTTAGTGCATCTTTTGCCTTGTCAATAAGTTCAAAGTCAATAAACGGTGTCCCCAGTGGGTCCTTTAAGCCGTCTTTATGTACTCCGTAAACGATAAATCCTACTTTTGCTTTAATCATAATGTCTGATTTTAGAATTATTGATTGTCCACACACATTTGAAGTGCTGGAATTAATTTTATGATATTTTTATAATAAATCTTTTCAAGTACCTCCTTAGGCAGACCAATACCGCAAACAGGCCATCGTGCCCTGTCAAATGTTCCGTCATAGTCGGGGGTATAAAAAGCTTCATCGAAGGTTTCAAGAAACCTGAAATAGCATCGATACATATCAATTGAACTTTCGATATTGGCAGGCATGTCTGCTCCAAAAATTATCCTGTCCTGATGTTTTATAAAAAACTCCCTCGTTGAATAGGGTTTCCTTCCCAACTCGTCAAGTCTTGCGGAAAAGTCTATGTAAACATTTGGATTTTCATCAATTAGCTTAGAAACATACGGAAGATTCTCAGCATAATTGGCAACGTGGGGAAGGATAAAAATCGTATTGCGGTGCCGTTTGATAAGATTATCCCTCCGCTGAAGTAATTCTGCCTTGCGGGGATATTTTGAATCGGCGAAACTCCACAAAGGGTACTTTACCAGCGAATCATAATGCTCGTTCTCCGATGTAACCGGATCGAAAAAACCTGATGGATCAGCCTGATGGATCAGCACCGGAATATTAAGTTTAGCAGCCTCATCCCATATCGGGGCAAGTCTAATATCGTCAACACGGATCAGTACACCATTCGAATCATGATAATGAAGCCCCAGTTCTTTTAGCACTTTTAATCCTTTAGCCCCGGCCTGGACATGCGCATTCAAAGTTTCTATACATTTTTCGACAAACTCACTTGCATTGTTAAAAAGCGGCTCATTTGCCGAATGAGCAAAAGCGGCCATAGTAAATCCATAAAAGCGGTATGGATATTTATCAACGCAGTTTGTGAAAAAATCAAAAATATTTCCCTGATTAAGAATATATCCTCCACCAGAGAAGGTGATGCGCACATTAGCAGTTAGATCGCAATAACCAACAATCCCCGTTTCATCCATCGTACGTACGACCCTTTCAACCTGCCAGTCGCCCCATAAATGATTATGCGCATCGATAACCGGGAAACATGCTCTTTGAGGGATATGTTCTTTACTTACCATGTATGTATTTTTCATTTCGATATTAATGTTTGATCATTTTTTTATCACTTCTTACAGTATTAGCAGTAACAACCTTGTGATAGCTGACGTCAAATTTTTCTTTCATCTTGTTGTTCGATAGATTTTAATGTTTCGCATTTTCGGCAGATTTGTCGGCAGCAAAAATCAATTTATGGGTTTTTAGTGCTTCGGTCAGGTTAGTTAATTGCATATCTTTCCCTTCTTCAAGTGCTTTAAAAAAAGCTTCAAACTGTACGTGGTACGGGTGATCGGACACATCGCCAGAGTCAAGCATTTTCATAGAAAGCTCGCTCCAGCTATGCTTATTCAAGGCGGCAAACTTTGTTGAATAAAATTTATTGTCCAAGAGGCTCCCTTCACTTCCAACCAGGTGGAAATGAAAATAATACGGTTGCAAGCAGTCAATCACAGAAGCGACCTTGCCGACAGAACCGTTTTTGAACTTAACGATGGATACGGAACTGGTAGGATAGTCATATTGTACAAAATCTGTGTTTGCTGAATTGGCTGTATAGCTCTGGACTGTTTCAAACTCGCTGTCCATGCACAACAAAAGGGCATCCATAGCATGACACCCGGCCGAAAGAAGGCTGCTGCCGGCTATTTCTCCTTTTGTATTCCATCGAAATTGCCCGTACCACGGACCTATTCCGTGATAATAATCAACTTCGCCATAGTGTATTTTGCCTAGCAATCCCTGATCAATGACAGACTTAATAGTGAGCAACTGGCTTGAAAAGCGACATTCAAAACAAATACATGTTTTAACACCTGCCTTTTTTACAGCTTCCTCAACAGCCAAACAATCATCCCAATTCAAGGCTATGGGTTTCTCGATGATCAGATGTTTTCCTGCACTTGCCACGGCAATCGCTTGCACTGCGTGTTGGTTCGGGTAACTGCAAATGGAAACAACATGGATATTCGGGTTGGCAAGCATTTTAGACAGATTGGTGTAACAAGTGATCTGTCCCCCGTGCTTTGTGTTTATTTCAGCCGTATTGAGTTTACGCGATGAACAAATGGCTGTCACCTGCGCATAGGTTGTCCTATTTATTGCTTCAATATGTGCTCCTGCTGCCCAACTGTAACCAATGATGCCAACGTTGTATTTTTTCATCTTTCTCATGATTTAGAATGATTTCTGTTTAGTGCATCTCTGCCTCGCATTTGCCAATTCCTCCCTTGTAATAATTAAACTGGACATTGGGGTGGTCGGCCAATAATGACATCGGGACTGAACTGTCCACTATTTTCTTGCTGATCATAAATGCGGTCAGGCGTTGACCAAACGGATTGTCGTGCGTGCCAGCCTGCCAAATAGATACCTTCTCAGCTTTCCAAGTCTGCTGCGGGCCCACAGTAACTGCCTGCACGGGAATATCCGTCACGATGCCTCCCGCGCTGGTACGCGCATTCTGCATGCAGGTCACCGGGTGCAGGTCGACAACCCTTGTTGATAATTGCCTGAATTTTTCGGGGCTGGGCGGGGCATTCCTGTATTTTCCTACTCTTTTCACCGGGTCGTTAAATGCCCAGTGTTTTATGTCGCCCTGACCACCCTGCATAATTGCGCAACGGATCCCCTTTTCCCAACTTTTGACATACTCGCGGGTATCGGCCTTGGGAAAATGAAGGTTCGCTTCAGGTATCCGGAGTTTCTTCTCGATGCGGTTGAAACAAAGTTCCCGGCCTGCCCGCTCAAATGACAATGGATGGTCCGGGGTTACCTCTTTCCCGTCAATACACCACTCATCCATTCCCCAAAAGTGGACATCAGCAAGGCTGATTTGCAATTCATTAACAATTCGCGCCACTAGGGGAAGTTGCTCGGTAGGGCCAATCGGACCGCAAATACCGACAGGATTACCAGGCGTTGACTGTTTCCATGCATGGATGTATTCAAGCGCCTCTGCGAGGTAGAATTCCTCAAGTGTGTCATAAAAAACAACCTTAAAACCCTCTCTTGTCAATTGCAACATATCGTCGGCAGTAAGCCTTGCTGCATCTTTTAGGATTTCGCTGTCCAGGGTAGTGAAATCCCACCACTCAGGAGCAAGCATGCTTAATCTTCTGTCCATATCATTTTATTTTATTGTACTATTAGTTTTACTGCATCTTCTAAAACTTCTTTTAGGATATTCTTCTGCGGATAACTGTGCCCGAGATGTTGACGGAAACCTTCGGCATATTCCACGCCTGCCTCTTTTCCCCTTTGCTCCGAAAATCTTTTCATGGATAACAAATATTCATCAATTTTATGATGATTCATCAACCATGCCCTTTGACTGTCGTGCTGCGACAGCATCTTTTCCTTCAGGAGTATTTCATTTGTTATGTCCACATACATGGTCGGAAACAATGGATTGCCCAATTTATCTTTTCCTTCCATTGCATCGCAATAATACAGGTACGGAAACTTTTCGCAAGTCTTCTCAGAAACCTCCAAGTTCCTGATCCCCATCGAAAAACATGCTGTCTGGACAATCAGGCTGCACATTTCGTGGTCAACCATGTAATCGGAAGGGCTGGCGGTGAAAACCACATCGGGCCGAATTTTACGTAGCAATGCCGTTGTTTTGTTGATCGATTCCTTGTTGTACAAAATGTAAATATCTTCAAGCCCAATACAATGGTACCGGGCACCGATCAGCTTCGCAGCTGCTGCCGCTTCTGCTTTCCTGACAGCAGCTATATCGTCCCTTCCAAGTTCGGCACTTCCTTTGTCCCCGGCCGTCATTGATGCAAAATGCACTTCCCACCCGGCCTTGCGTAAAAGCGACAACGTACCTGCACACATAAATTCGATGTCATCTGGATGGGCTAAAAGCCCTAATACAATTTTTTTCATTATCAGTTTTGTTTCTTGATAACTATTGATCCGGATAACCGGATATCCTCGGCAGATGCCCCAATCATAATCTCAAATTCACCGGGTTCTATCACATAGTTCATATCCTTGTCCCATAGGCCAAGTTCATTGCATGGAATTAAGAAGCTCACCGAAACGGTTTCATTTGGGACAATATTTACTTTGTTAAATCCTTTCAGCACTTTAACAGGGGTTGTGACAGAACTAACCTTATCGTTTATATACACCTGTACGACTTCTTTACCGGCCCGGTCACCTATGTTTTTCACTCTCACTGATAATTTCACCGTGTCCTTTTCCGATAATCTGTTTTGATCTATCCGGAGATTCGAATATTCAAACTGAGTATAGCTGAGTCCGAAGCCAAAAGGGAATAATGGGTCAGTGCTAGAATAAACATAATCACGTCCCGGCTTTTCAGGCGTACCCGGACTGTGGTAAAAGCCTCTCCCTGTAGGTTTATAGTTGTAAAATACAGGGATGTGTCCTGCACTTTGAGGAACCGAAACAGTGAGCCTTCCCGAAGGGACCGTCTCCCCGAATAAAACTCCGGCAATTGCGTTCCCCCCTTCCTCTCCGGGGTACCATGCTTCCAATATTGCAGGGAGATGTTCTTTTTCCCATTTGATGCTATACGGACGGCCGTGAACCATCACCAGTACAATTGGCTTGCCTGTTTTGTATATCGCGCGGATTAATTCAGGTTGAATCCCTGGAGGGGTTAATTCGGCGCGGTCATATCCTTCCCCGCACGTTGGAAAAGCACCCTCCTTAGCCAACTCTCCCCATCCGACTCCACCGAGCGACATGCTTGTTCCACCAATGACCAAAACAACCACTTCGCTTTTATTTGCTGCATCAATTGCTTCTTTAAACCCACTGTCATCAAGGTCGGTAATACCGCAGCCTTTAGCATAGTTGACCGCAATCCTGTTTTTTACCAGGTTTTTGATCCCTTCAAGAATAGTTACTCCGGTTGAATTGTCTTTTGTAATGCTGTAATCACCATATTGTACTTGATCGGCATTGGGGCCTATAACAGCGATTGACTTCAGTCCGGAAAGGGAAAGGGGCAATGTGTTATCCTGATTTTTCAGCAATACGATTGATTCTTCAGCTAATTCACGCGCCAACTTTACTGACTTTTCAGTATGAATAAGTTCTGACAGCATTTTGGGTGCAACGTAAGGTTTATCAAACAAGCCCGCTTTAAATTTTACGGTGAGGATATTTTTTACAGCTTCATCAATCAGGGGTTCAATTTCCTTGTTATTTTTTGCCAGGTTGATCAGCTCAGAGTAGGCATAAGCGCCTCCCTCTTGGTCTACACCGGCTTTCAGTGCAAGCATAGCTGCCTCTGCTTTCCCGGCGGCGACTTTATGTGTATTTTGCAACATCTCTACTGCGCCATAATCAGCAAATACATATCCATTAAAGCCAAATTCCTTTCTCAGGATATCGCGAAGAATGTGTTTATTTGCATGCACAGGAATACCGTTAACCTCATTGTATGAAGGCATTACCGAGTAGATATTGGCTTCTTTTACTGCCTTTTCAAAGGGATACAGATACAAGCTCCTGAAATCCCTTTCCCCGACTTCTACCGGGGCAATATTGATACCTGCTGTGGGCGGCCCATAACCAACATAATGCTTTGCAGTGGCAATCAAATGATTATCCGGGAGGTAATCTTTTGTAATATCCGGGTCTCCCTGAAATCCTATCACAAATGCTTTTCCCATCTCAGCAACCAGATAGGGGTCTTCCCCAAAACATTCCTCAACCCTACCAAAGCGGGGGTCCCTTGCCAAGTCAAATAATGGGGCAAAAAACTGGTCACACCCGGTTAAGCTGGCTTCATAAGCCATTAATACGGCCATCCTTTTAATCAGACTGGGGTTCCAGGTGCTGCCTTGTCCCAGCGACTGGGGAAAGATCGTACTTCCGGCGGCCAGTTGGCCATGAATACCACCAAGGTCAACCTGAAGGGCAGGAATGCCTAACCTTGTTTTTTTTCGAAGATATTTATCGGCAGCCTCCGAGAATTTTGCAATCATCTCAACATCAGCAGGTTTGTTTTCAATTTTATTCCACACCGGGGGATCCAAACAGCCGATACTTTTTCCTGCAAATAAATTTTCAAGCGATTCGCCGGTAATATCTCCAGCATTGTCCACCTTCAAATCTGCCAAATCAAGCTTGAGCATTTGGTTTACCTTCTCTTCAATGGTCAGCCTGTGTATTAAATCATTAACCCTTTCTTCCACTTTTAATTCTGGATTTTTATATGGCAATACCTGTCCATTTAATTTTGCACATGAAATAACTCCCCATAAAGTCAGGAAAACAACTAAATTGATGATACATTTTCTATTTATTTCCATACTTAACCATCTTAAAATTACACACTTCTGAAAGTCAGTCCATTGAATATATGGAATAGTGTTCGGTTTACATTCGATAATTTCCGCATACCATCCATTTTTAAGACTATCCATAATATTTATTTTATTCCATCACTTTATTAATTATCCCTAACGTTTTATTAACCAATTCCTGTCCTCCCTCTGGACCAACAAGGGTACTTGCAGGTTCTGCCCCATAGGACCGTCCTGTTGTAGAACGGGAAGGGGGAAGGTATCCGAATGACCCGTTGGAAAGTTGAACCAGAAATGTCTGTGTTGCAGGACTACGGGCTTTAATGCGCATCCCAAAATCAACGTACAATTCAAAAGGGTTGGTTGCCATAACCATATCGCCAATTCTGAGCACGTGAATTTCGACCGGTATTTTGGGTTGCACTTTTCCCAATTCATAACGGTCTTTTACGCTTTGTCCCCTGGTCATTCTTCTGTAAGTTACTGTAATATCGCTGTACCATCCAGGGATATTTTTAATATCCGAATTTTCATTAACTTCCTGAAGTAGCTGCTCGTATCTTTTTTTCCATTCCATTGATTCATTCATTGCTTTGCCAACATCTCCCACAGCAATAAGTCTTCTTGACAGTTCTACCACCTCCATCTGATATTTTATGACCGGATTCCATTCAATGTTGTTACTCATATAAGGCAAGACAGAAGTAACTGCATCGGCGATCTGTTTGGCAATCTGCTTTCGGAGGCCGATATTGTATTCGCCTGTTTCATTAATAGGGGAAAACATGATTCGCTGCATTCTCTCTTCAGCCTTATCTCCAAACAACGGATGCGGAGACTGGTCCCCAGCAGCGCTGCATTGCGGTAGGATAAAGACATCACCTCCAAGCCTGTTGCCGAGTTCAATTCTTGTTTCGTGCCAAAAATCGGCGCTAATCTTGTTTAAGGTTTCCGTAGCCTGAGAAGGACAGGCAATGTTGATTAACACCCCGGTAAGTTTACTGTCTTTATCCCATGTGTATAAAAGATTAACTGTGTGGTCCTCGTATCCTTCGATATGACTGAATTCCTCTCTGTTTGTGTTCCCATATAGAACTGATTTTCCTGAAAAGTCAACAGCCAACCGATTGTGCCCGACAACAGCATGGCCCAAGCCACAACTTATACCTCCCGGCTTTCGGTTTGACCATGCTTTCTTTACCGTTTCAGAAATACGTTCAACAACAAATTCAAAATAATCAGACGGAGCCATAACGTCCAGAACAATTCCATACCGGTTCCTTGTATCCATGTCTGTGCTGCAATATGGGGCGGTATGCGTATGCGTTGCATTTATGATGATCTGCGTGGGGTCTATTTCAGGTACTGACTCTTTTATTTTCATCCTGACGGCATCAAGCAACTCCTTTTCGATTGTGATGAGGTCACAACTCACCAGGATAACCTTGGCAGAAGAAGTATCATTCCTTGATTCGATGGCCAAAGCCGTTACAGTGACCGGGTCTAAAATGCCATCAGATATTCTGGCAGTGAACTGGCCCCTGATATCAACAGGTTGGTCGGGCGTTATATCAGCAGATGCCCACCCAATGTCTATGTTCCCCCTATTATCTGCACCTGCACCATACCGCTTCTTTTGCAGACAATTATTCAGACAGAAGAGGAGCACACCGGTTGCTACGAGGAATGTCATATGGAAAATAATTCTTTTCATAATCCTGTTTCTTGCATTTATGCTATTCAATCTGTTTTATTCCAGGTATTTATATAAAAAACACATGGATTGGCATCCAAACCATGAATCTCAAAACCACTTATAAACTTTGTATCAAATAATACATTGACTGGAATTCTTGGCCAATTTCGAAACTGAAAGTCCCATCCTTATATTCAGATGGAATATAACCGGTTATGAAACCCTGCGGATTAACCGACATAACCCGCAAATTGGTCCTGTCCGTTTTAATTTCGACGGCAGCTTCGATTACCTCTACCTGTATCGGCCCATGTCCAGGGTTCAATTGTTGCGTCCGGTCTTCATTATACCTGCTGCCGGTGTTTTCGGCCCTGCCAATCGCTGTCAGCAACATGTTTTCTGAACGATTAATGGGATCACTGGTTAACGTGCTTATTGCCACGGTGGCAAAATCATTCTTTACATTGATCTTAAGGCCAGTCAGGGCCAGTTCGCCTTCTTTTCCGACGAAGCCGTAAACTGCTTTGGAATTTGGTGAATCCACCCAGCCGATTTTTTTAGTCAAGTTCCGGTAAAGTTCTTTGGTGTCCGAAAGTACCTCTCCGCTTTCCAAATTTACCACGGCTTCATCCGGGCCAACTATTTTTTTCCCTGTTTCCTTCATGCCGGGGAAAATGATTTCCGTTCTGTGTTTTTCTGCTGTAAGATGAAGGGCTTTCCCAGGTTCTGCGAAAGGACTATCCAGCTTAATGTTTACCGTTTCTTCGGCAGGTCTTATGTCCCCCCTCCTCATAATAAGGGCAGCGTGATAGAATAATCCAAACTTGGCCGGGTCGTTGAAGGTATCGAAAACCCCACCTCTGTAATAAACTCCGGCAATTGAACCTGCGGTTATTGGTTTTCCGATCATGTCCACATCTTCATCTTTGGAATAGCGGTAAGTATGAATGGCAAAACCTCCCCACCTTTGGAATGATCCAACCGCTGCCAACATAACGGAACTCTCGGCCCGCCATTCGTTGGGCCAGGGATTGTCCCACTCCGATACAAAAAAAGGCTTGCCCTGCACACTATAAAATGCCAGGGTCGGCAACAAATTATTGACAGACCCTACGTTAGGTTGGTTGCCAAATTTTCCTTCCCCGTCGCGCCAACCGCCTCCCCCGGCCGTATAGGCATGGCTATCGGTAAAATCCCCTTCCAACTGGGCTAACAAATGAGATGCATTCCGTGTCCAATTGGTCCCTGCGATAGGGATTTTCACTCCCGTTTCCCGCATATGCGCAATCATCTCTTGATAGTACGCTTTGGTGATAGCAGCAAAAAAATTAGTGATATTTATATCCTTTTCGTGGTTAAATTCCACTTTTTCTTTTCCCACCTTTATTTTTCTATCGGCCGCCCATTTTCGGTACAATTCTTCCAGTTCACTCAGGTAAGGTTCCAACGTTGCCCTTTGCGTCCATAAATCATTTTCATTGGTAACTTCAGCCAGCACAATTACGGGGTCGTCTTTGTATGCCAGTTTTGTATAAGAATTCATATGGGTCCACAGGTCATTATTAAACTTCTTTTGCAATGCTATCAACTGTCTGCTAAATGTGGAATATGGCTTGGCTGCATCTGCCAGTTTATTGGCTGCCTCAACGCCGTCACCTGTTTTAAACCTCCTGTAAGTGAGCAAATCCATGTAAACATAGATTCCCTCCTGCTTCAGACAGTAGATCAGGTAATCAAGCCGATCCATACTTTCGGCATCAAAACTTTGGGTGTTGGGCTTGTTCTCCCCCTTGGTAAACTGAAATATGTTGGGCGTTGACCATTCTGCATCCATCTGGTGAAACCTGACAAGATTGACCCCTATTTTTGCAAGGCGTTTTGCTACTTTTTCGCTGTGTTCATGCGAAGGGAAAATTTGAGCGCTGTTAAAATTGGTTCCCCAGAACCTTGCTTCCGTGCCATCCTCAAAAACGAATTTATCGCTATCAACTTTTAAGAAGCCATGCTTCCCAGCCGGTTTTTCATTTTTATAAATGAAAGACAGGTCAATTGGCATGTCGTCCCAAGGTAAGGTATAAGGAATTGTTTTTCTAATGGAATATTCCATTATATATTTATTGTTCTCTGAAATCAGAGAGTCATTCCTAGCATTAATCTTTAAGATTAATAATAAAAGAAAAATTACAGTGAATCCCTTTTTGATATAAGAATTTTTAAAAGTTTCAGGCTTACATTCATCAATGAAATATGATATCTTACTCATGATTCTTCTATTTTAATAATGGCTTCGGATTATCTATGTATTTAGCAAATCTTATTTGCTTGCCTATTTGATTTGAATCGCCAAGCTCTTCTCTAATCTTTTCAGCTTGTTTCAATAACCTTTTTACTACAGCCGGATTCTGTTCGCATACATCATTCTCTTCTTTAATATCTTTACTTAAATCAATTAATTTTAATTTGCGGGGACCATAAAACTTGTTTTTGTTTTCCTCTGCATACTTATTATCTATAGGTGTTAAATAAAGTTTCCATTCGCCTTCTCTTACCGCCTGTAACTGATCCATCATGTAATAATAGAAAACCTCATGAGGCGATTTAGCATTTTGGTAATCTGAAAGTAATGGCCATATATTTTTCCCATCAATAACTCGGCCTTGGGGAATTTGACTACCAGCGAGATATGTAAATGTCGGCAGCCAATCCATCATTGTACACAATTCTTTATTTACACTAGCTGGAGTTATCTTGCCTTGCCAAGTAACAATACCTGGCACCCGCATACCCCCTTCCATTGTATCATAACCTTTACCGGAAAAAGGTTCATTGCTGCCACCTCCACTACCTCCGGCACGTCCTTTAGGTGTGCCATTATCTGAAGTAAACACTATTATAGTTTTTTCTTCAATTCCTAGTTCTTTTACAGTGTTTAAAATTTCTCCTACTGACCAGTCTATCTCTTCGATAGCATCACCGTATGGACCATTGATTGATTTATTACGAAAGCTCTCATCTACTGTTGGAATGGATTCACTTCCTGGCAGGTTATGAGCAAAATATAAAAAAAAGGGGGTATCCTTATTTTTTATTATAAAACTTACAGCCTCCCTGACATACCTTCTTGTAGTTGTAGTTAAATCAACCGGAGCCTCAATTACTCTATCATTCTTAAGAAGAGGTAGGGCCGGCCAATGAGGATTTTTGGAGGCAACCATATCTTCACTATATGGGATTCCATAAAAATAATCAAACCCTTGATTAATTGGCAGAAACTCTGGTTGATCTCCTAAATGCCATTTACCAATACAGGCTGTTGAGTAACCTCTTTCTTTTAATATTTCTGCAATAGTAATTTCTTCGGGATTCAACCCTTTTGAAGAAACTGGAAATAAGACCCAACCACCGTTCTCATTCAAGTGCATATCAACCCGTTGAGCATAACAGCCTGTCATCAGACTTGCACGAGAAGGAGTGCAAACTGGTGATGAAGAATATAATGAGGTGAGGCACATTCCTTTCTCTGCCATATTGTCAAGATGCGGTGTCCTGTTAAGTTTTGAACCAAAACAACCTAAATCGCCATAACCTAAATTATCAGCATAAATAAAAATGAAATTTGGCTTCTCATGTTTTCCATCACTATAACTATTACAGCTAACCAAATTAAAATTTACAAGAAGTACTTCAATTATAATTGCTACAAATCTTTTCTTTACACGGTATTGGTTAAAACACATTCTCGCATCCATTATCAGAAAATTAGTCAAATATTATTTTAATTATAGGATATCTATCAAATCTCTATTCTGTACTCCAAAGGCTATATAACAACCGAGAAGCCGTCTCAACAATTTTATATCCGGAATTGGCCTCAAGCCGGCACCATGAAATCGGGGCTCCGGAATATCCACCCCCCATTACCCCATATTGTGTTGGACAATATCCCCCATACCCATCTGTAAGCCCCACTACAATCGTATTTGAAACCGGACTGCGACGTTTGATATCGAGGCCAAACTGACAATACAATTCACAGGGCTGTGTTACCACTGCCAATTCCCCAATCCTGAGAGCATGTACTGGTAATACTTCAAAAAGGTTGTTGCTGTATAATTCATTCAGATGAACTGCACCAAAGGCCATTATCATCTCCATTGGTTCAACTATTTCCCCTTTATCAATTCGCTCCAGAACCTTTCGACCCTGAAGCACCTGATCTGTATTTGGTAACCGAACTGAAACTTTTAGATCATAATATTCATGTTTCAAAACAGGATCACGGTCATATGTTATGTTCTTATAAAGTGCCATCGTCATATCAACCACCATATCACTGACCCTTTTTATCTTCTGTTCCCTTGACTCTGATATGGGATTGAGCATGTCTTCAATGGAAATATCACCTTGGGCTCCGTTTAAGAAAAGCACAGGTATTTGATGGCCAACTTTCGCGCGAATTGCTGTTCTCACTTCACCAGGAAAATCCGCAGTGTATACTCCCGCACCGTAATAAATCGTCGGATGCGTTGTATTGTGGTACAAAACGGACAGCAGATTGCCGTTTAAATCTGTAGCAAACATAGCGAGATGCTGTGGGTCATCAGGTCCTTCCAACCCTGTAAAATCTTTTCTTTTCGCATCACCGTGCATGGTATGTGTACCGTCTGACCAAGTCAGTCGGCGATTAAACCCTATGTGGGCTTCTCCTTTCGCCCATCCAATCTTTCCTGGTTGTGCCGTAGCCACAGCTTCCTGCGCCAGTTCCACCAACCATTTTTCCAATCGCCCCATATATTCCTCATCAACCGGCATAAGATAATTTGTTTTTAAAAGGGATGGGCCGCCGTGTGTGTGAGTGCACGATATCAATATATCGCGGGGTGAAATGGCGGCTGCAACACCCATCTTTTCCCTCAGTCGGGCAGCAAAGGATAATTCGATGCCTACAAGGTCGCAGCTAACCATTAAGAGTTGATATTTACCTTTTGAAAAATAGATTGCATTTGCCTCCAGGTTATCAAGAATTTCAGTCGCTTGACGGGGAATACCCGCTCCCTGAATATACCTACCAACCTCATTATTGATTATTTTGCTTGACGTCCCAATCTGAAATACTTGGGTTTGTGCCAAGGATGAGAAGGTGATAAACAAAAAAAACAAAGATGTGATATTGTGTTTGACCATAAAATCTTTCATTTTCCAGCATTATTAATTTTTGTCCTTTCAGAAATGATATATCGTTTGAGCAGAACAGAAGTCTTATGTGTTATTTTCTTTCCATTTTTTATTGTTACTGCCGAATCCATCCTTCAGTTATTGTCTTGATATATAGGGTGATTCAGTTATTGAAGATTGGTGAAGAAACAATACTTCCCGGTAAGGAGCATTCTCTTGTAAGTATTACATAACCAACTATTAATCACTGCATTGCTAAATTAAACCCCTTAGTCTGCGAGTTTGTCGATATCTGGTGTTTTTACAGAATCTTCGTTCATGAACCCCATTGCCGGAACACGAAATTGATCAGGAAAGATAAAAAGCCAATTTGGTCGTTTAACTGGTTGTTTTGCTATTGTATTTGAAAAGGGAAAAGATTGTAACCCAGTCACAAAACAGCATTCAACCAGAATAACCGATACCTTGTCAACACATGGCTAAGATTGAATATAAGTTTTGTGTGTTTAGATGCCCCGTTTGACATGATACTCTGAAAGGAAAGTGAAAAAATATCCTCATTTTTCGGATTCATGTGGGTTAAATTGGCTTTGTTGCAAATCATATCCTCTTCCATATGCGCTTATTTAATTGATTATATTGTATTTCACTTGCTTTATACTCCAATCCCATGATGAATTTTCTGACATGAATTGTTCGCAGCACTAAAAAACAGATAAAGAGTTTTGAATCAGAAAGATAGTGGATATCAGTATCCTCTAATCCCTGGTTCCATTTTATTATTTATTTGAAAACCTTTCTGTAATTGTCATTTTGGACGATCCATTCAAAACAGTCTCCAACTTTACCGGATGTCCAGTAAGTCTCGCGCTTTTAGATGCCCCTGCAGTTTTTCATGTAGTTCATTATTCAATTTTTTATTTTCAGGCTTATCAGCCACATTTACATTTTCTTCGGGGTCATTCCGATGATCAAAAAGCATTCTTGCTCCCAGTTGACCAGTTTCCGGATCAGTCCATTCCGTATAACCATGAGTTTTTGTCAAAATAGTTTCACCGTTCCCATTCCTGTAAAAAACAGCTTCTTTCCAAGGTCGGACAGTATCATCCAAAAGCGGGACAAGACTTCTCCCCTGGAGATGAACAGGTAGACTTAAACCTGCAAGTTCACACAGAGTTGGATATACATCCACAAATTCAACTAATTCTATAGATTCTAGCCCTGGTTTTTTCCAGGGTACCATGACAATTAAGGGAGCATGCGGCCCCCTTATAAAGTTGCTGTGCTTTGTCCAAAAACCATGTTCGCCGAGGAACCATCCATGGTCGCCCCATAGAACAACGATCGTATTGCCTGCAAGCCCAATGTCTTCCAAGGCATCTAAGACTCGCCCAATTTGTGCATCAACATAACTCACACAGGCGTAATAACCGTGAATTAAGTTAAGGGCGGTTGAATCAGGTAAAGGTCCTTCCTGTGGTATCCCATCGTAAGCACGCAATTCAAACCAGTTGAACCTAGCATCATCAGGGGTCTTTTCCGGGAAAAAATAATTGGACGGTAAATGGATGCTCTTCCTATCGTACAAATCCCAATATTTTTTAGGGGCATTAAACGGAAGATGCGGTTTTTTAAATCCTACAGCGAGAAAAAACGATTCTCCATTACTTCGGAAATTTTGTAATTCTTCTATTGCACGGGTTGCTATTCTCCCATCGTCATAAGCGATATCGGGGATATCCGGTTTCTCGAAGGCAGGTCCCCTTTGAGGCAGATTATTGTTGTCGCGCACACGTGAATCTTTGAATCTTCCTTTGTTTCGTTCTTCAAAAATCCGGACAGCTTCGGCTGATTGGTAATCCCAACTGGTTGTCGTCTGAGGTGGTCGCCAGTTTACATCCCAACTCCCTTGGCCGTCTTCGAAGTTATTATAAACCTTACCCAACGAAATCGTTCTATAATTGTTGTTTCGAAAATGCATGGGAAGGCTCACAATTCCCGGAATATCGACATCCTGGGAACAGTTCCACTGGGCAAATCGATTACGGCTTGGGTAAATGCCACTAAGCAGCGATGCCCTGGAAGCCCCGCAAACCGGATAATTGGCGTAAGCTTTTGTAAAAATAACACCCGAATTAGCCAACCTGTCTATATTGGGCGACTTGATATGTGTTTTCCCAAAACATCCCAGTTCGGGACGAAGGTCATCGACTGCAATAAAAAGTACATTCGGCTTGTCCGGTTTTATTACCTTGCTTTGAGTTCCCGCACGGAGAGAAGTTACAATCAGCATGCCCACAACGATAAGCGGATAACTTATTTTTTTCATCTTTACCTATCTCTTTGTTATTTCAATTCTGAAATCTTGATTTATTGTCATTAAACGAGCCAATACAAAAACCATGAAGTCGTTCAATAATTTCAAAAAATAACATATTTAATTCTGGAAATAAGCCATGAATCCGAAATGCCAGGATAATCATGGCTTATTTTCTCTTATTAATATTTCTTTTAGGCGCATGATCACATGCTGCAGGATTGTTGCCAGTCCGACTTACTGCCAACCCGGATTCTGAGTTAAATTCGGATTTAAATTCAATTCTTCTGCCGGTATCGAACTTAAATAATCCTGATTTTCCCTAAACTGGTAGCCAGCAGGCAGCGTATTTTTCATATAATCAATTAATCCGTTTTCATCCAGGGGAGGATGATAGGCCGGAAATTCATTCGGATCAAAAGGATAACCCTTCGGCCGTTTCCCTTTAAACAACTTATGGGCAGCCCAACGCCTGTAATCATCCTCTCTAAAGCCTTCGAGTGCCAGTTCAACCCTGCGTTCCCTTCTTATTTCATACAATGCATCAGAAATTGAATACCCATAGCTTGACCAATTGGGATCGGAATTTTGTGGATTAACTGTAAAAGCAGGCATTCCGGCTCTTGCCCTTAACAGATTCAAAACATTCGTAGCCACAACTCCCTGCAATTCGTAAAGCGCCTCGGCATAATTTAACAATACCTCGCCATAACGAAAGAGAATATATCCTGTTTCACTAGTTCCTCCCCCATTAGCACCCGCTCCCGGAGAGTTGGGATTAGAACATTTTCTCAATTGAAAACCAGTCGGATTAAGCAATGACCCCACCTGATCGATTGAAGGTTTTTGAAAAACCTGTCCGTTCCGTGCCGATATCAAGTCTCCCGGTACCCAGACTGCAGCATGACATCTTGGATCAATATCCTGGGTTAATTTTGTTAAAAATGCATTCCCCTTGGTGGTTGAAGCAAGACCCAGGTAATCGTATGGTTTCCCATTCTTGTCAAGATATGTGGAAACCAGTGACCAGGTAATTCCAACTTCAAATGGAGAGAATGTAGTTTGGTACTGGACGTCATTAAATACTCCATCCTTAATGTTATATGCCCTGTAAAGGAGGATCTCGTTTACACTAGACATGTCGTCTAATCCAAACATTTTATAATAATCATTATAGATTCCAACTTGATATATACCGTTCATTAATTGCTGGGCAGCATCAACACAAATCTGAAAATACTTATTGGGATTAGCATTAGTTGTTCCGAAAGCAGTTCCGGCATGATACTTTTGCCAGGTTCCTTCATAAAGGGCGACTCTGGTTTTAAAAGCCAAGGCTGCTTCCTTACTGATCCGATTATTCTTATATTTAGACCTCAAACTTAGGACATTAATGGCGTGATCCAGGTCAACCAATATTGAATCAACTACCGCCGTCCTCGGATCCCTGGGACGCGATAATTCTTCAGAAGAACCTGGAAGTAATTCAGTCGAATACCAAGGCACGTCCCCGTATTTTTTAACCAACTCAAAATAGAACCATGCCCTGAAGAAATAAGCTTCGCCCAGAAAATGTTTGTATAAGTCAAAATTGTCCTCACATCTTTTATAATTGTCAAAGAAAATATTTACACTCCGGATATTAGACCATTCGTTTGTCCATCGTCCCACGGTAACACCTCTTTCACCATTTAATATGATGTTGGGCGTAACCTCCATTGCATTATCCGCGTTTTTGATTGGATAACCATACCCATATTGCCAAAGGCTATGTGAAGGAAATGAAGGATAAAAATGAATCACATAATTTTCAAGATCCTTGGCGGTTTTCCAGTAACTTTCATTGCCGATCGCATCCAGTGGTGGCCGGTCCAAGAAGTCCTCGCAAGAGCAAAGAATGAAAAGGAATATTATTAGTTTTAAGTTTTTCATAACTATAATAATTAAACGTGCTAAACAATTATAATGTGATGTTTATTCCAAACGAAATCATTTTATCTGTACGGTAGGTACCTCCAAAAATGAGATTGGTTTGTCCCAAAGCAACCGGATCTATCCCCTTAATTGCGTCGGTAATCGTAAATAAATTTTCACCTGAAACAAACAGTCTTACCTTCTGTAATTTTACCTTATTAATAAAAGATTGGGGCAAAGTATAACCGATTTGGACGTTCTGCAACCTGATATAAGACAAATCCAATAAATACCTTGTGGACGGATGCCTGTTTTTATAATTCTGAGCGCCTTGAATATAGAGTTTAGGCCAGAAAGCATCCAGGTTAATGTTGGCATCTCCTTCGTACAGGCCAGTATATTCATCACCCGGTTTATCACGGAAATAATCCAGATGTTCGGTTGTAAGCCCTGTGTGTAGCCAGGTATTTAAACCCCAATAAGCATAATTTGATTCATTTCCGTCGCTCCTCACATAAAAATCTCTTTTTGCTGTACCTTTGACCAGAAAAGAAAAGTCAAATCCTTTATAATCAAATCCGCCGCTTAAGCCCCATTGATATCTTGGCATGTCATTCCCGATTACGGAAAGGTCACCATGATTATCAAGTGAGCCGGTGCCTCTGTCTACCTTCCCGTCTCCACTGGTATCCAAATATTTTAGATCCCCTGGATTCCAGGTATTATAAATATACGACATATCCACTTTACTTAGATATTCATCAACATCTTCCTTGGTTTTAAACAGTTCGTGTGCGGTATAGCCCCATATTTCTCCAACCCTTTTCCCGGCATACCAATCTGTGATAATTCCGGTAGGATTCAAGTAATCCAATACAACTGACTGTGCATCTGAAATATTTAATGAAACATGGTATGACAGGGCTGATCTTTTAACATCGTGTACCCATCGTAAAGCGCTTTCCCACCCCCTGGTTCTTAACGTTGCATTATTGGATTTTGGCACGCTTGCACCCAACACTCCCGGAAGGGGTTCCGATGGCCCGATCATATTCTCGGTAATACGTTCAAATAAGTCAAAATCGAGTTGTAACCTGTTGTTCAGGAAACTGGTATTTACCCCAATATTTTTTGTTGTTGAGGTTTCCCAAGTCAGGTCAGTGCTTACCAGGTTGGGTGTACCGGTGTAACCCGATGGCCGACTTGCCCCGTAATTAAATATCCAGTCCAGTTTTCCTGGTTGTAAAGGAATAAGCGCCAGATCCTGATAGGACGCTACCTGTTGGTTTCCTAACTGACCCCATGAACCTCTCACTTTAAAGGTGTTTACATATTTTGAAATGTTTTGCCAAAAATTTTCCCTGTTTACATTCCAGCCAAGTGAAAAGGAGGGGAAGAATCCCCATCGGTTATCCTGTTTAAACCTGGATGTCCCATCGTACCTTGCATTCGCCTCCAACAGATATTTTTTATCAAAATCATAAATAAACCTTCCAAAATACCCCTGTGTTGACCAATGGGCCAAGTCGTCACGGGCCACAATATCTCCGTTAGCCGTTTTTAGTGAATATATAGATGGGACAATTAAGTTAGTTATGGAAGCAGTAAGCTGGTTACTTTGATTTAACTCAAACTGTGTTCCTGCCATAAACAAGATGTCATGCTTATCCAACGTAAGGTTATAAGATGTGTAAGCATTTGTTGTCCAATAAGAAATGTTACCTTGGATTTCTTGAAGACTACTTGGGACAGACGTAGCAAAAGCAGACATACTGCCATCGACATTGTCAGTATAAACCGTCAGTTCCCTGTTTGATTGCAGGGTTTTTATCGATTGGTAAGCGAATTCACCATTGATTTTCCATCCCTTCACAGGTCTTAACTCTGTTGCCAAAATGTGCCAATTCTCAGTAGTTTCATTCTCACTTGTACCACCGTCCTCTACCATTGGGATTTTTGATTGTAAATTATACAGCCCAGTACCGTTGTATTTAGCCTGTGTTGGCACTGTCCGGATAACTTGCCAAAACATATAGGAATAGGGCATTGTTCCGGGCATACTGGGGAATTCCCTGTTACTTTTAGACAATCTTGTTTCGTAGCGAAAATCCAACCAATCCGTGATGGACGTATTCACTTTACCCATTAGGTTATACCTTTTATAATAATCAGTCCCGTAGTTTACGACTCCATTCTGATCCATGTATGCGGCAGAAACATAATAGGCCGTTTTATCCGACCCTCCCTTTACCGAGAGATTATGTTGCTGATTTAAACTCGTTCCATAAAATTCATCATACCAGTCGTAATTTGCGTGCGCGTTCTGATTGGCTCCCCAGGTTCCGTTTGCAAGGGGCATCGCCTCATAATAAGTTGTGCCCTCCGGATAAAATTGTTTTAAATAATCCCAATCTTCGTTTTGATAGGCAATTATGCGCTTTATTGCATCATTTGAGTATGTCCGCCCACCTGCATTTACACCAAATTCATTGATCACGCGTGCAAATGTATAAGAGTCAAGCATTTGAGGAAGCCTATCCGGTGTGGCAACCGTAAAATAACCCGTATACGATATTGATAATTTTTCATTTTTTCTCCCGCCTTTTGTTGTGATGAGAATCACGCCAAAAGGCGCCCTGGCACCGTAAATAGCTGAAGCTGCCGCATCTTTAAGTACAGAGACCGACTCAATATCATTTGGATTTAAGCGATCCATTTCTCCGGGAATACCATCGATTATAACATACGGAGCTCCCCCATTTAAGGTGCCTGTTCCCCTGATATTGATTTTCATGGAGGCACCGGGTTCAAAGCCATTGTCTCCGAGTGAAAATTCCAAACCCGGCGACTGTCCCTGTAAAATTTGCGACACCGTTGGGGCTTGTCTATTCTCGAGTTTTTTATTGGTTATCACATCAACTGCTCCGGTTACATTTACTTTTTTTTGAGTACCGTACCCAACAGCAACGACCTCATCAATATCGATTGTCTCTTCAGCAAGAGTCACATTAATTGTAGTTTTGTTTCCAATAGCAATCTCCTGTGTCTTCATTCCGACAAATGAAAACTGCAAAGTGCCATTTGCCGGAATATTGGACAGAGAATAATTCCCGTAAGTATCAGTGATGGTTCCGTTAGTAGTGCCTTTGACAACAACCGTTACACCTGGTAACGTGCCACCAGAAGAGTCGGTGACTTTGCCGGATATTTTCCGCGCGGCCTCCTGTGGAAGCGGCATATTCGTGGGTGAGATTACTATCTGCCTGTCGTAAACCGCATATTTGATCTCCTGATCATTAAATAGCCGATCCAAAATGGTATTGATTTGTTCATTATCGGATTGGATATCTACTTTTCGTTCAACATCAATCAGTTCATTGTTGTACAGAAAATAAAATTCACTTGATCTTTCAATTTCTTTAAGAGCCTGTTTTAGTGATATTTGATTAAGCCTTAGCGATACCTTTGCAGTCTGGGAATAGGTATCAGTTGCTAAAAGATTGAAGGAGGAAATCAGGATCAACAACAGAGTTATTTTCATCATAATTAATCCTTTCTTTAATACGGCATAATTATTACCGCTCGGAGAATGAAATCCGAATTTTTTCATACTTTTGATTTGTTAAATGTTGGTAATTAATTTTTTCACAAGATTGAAGACATTTAATCATTAACGGGGAGGTGCGTCAACACTTTCCCGTTATTTTTTTCATTTAATTTTCCATAGGCAGAAAGTTATGGTATATTAGTTCCGATTAATTAAATATAATCTCCCTGGTTGAATAGGAATTGTCTGCAAGTCTTTTGGCCTTTCTTATCCGATATTGGATCGGAGAAGATTTACTCAGCAGGTCAAGCACTTGCTCGATAGGTTCATCCGTAAATGTTGCGGTAAACCGGTACCGCTTCAGTTCTTGGTTGTAGATTTTGACGGTTACATTGTACCAATTTCCCAATTTTTCGGCCACATCTTCAATTGGATCATTGAAGAAAACCAGTTTACCATCTTTCCAGGCAGTAAATTTATCCAAGTCCTCTTCAACGGAAACATTGATCGCTTTCTCTTCAGTTTTATATACCGCCCTATCTGAAGGTTTTAGTTCGGCTACTTGTTTTGATATTCCATCCATCTCCCTTTCCAATACAACTTTACCGTGAACAAGAGTTGTGCTAACCTTATTGGTCCCAGGATAGGCCTGAAGATTGAATGACGTTCCCAATACCCTGACATTGATTGCGCTCGTTCTAACGATGAAGGGTTTGGATGGATTAGGGGAAACATCAAAAAAGGCCTCACCTATCAATTCAACCTTTCTGGCCTTATCTTCAAATTCATCTGGGAAAATCAGCTTACTACCAGAGTTCAGATGAACCATTGTCCCATCAGAAAGTTGAAATTTTGTCCGCATACCATAAATTGTTGAAATTTCCTGCACAACCGCTGGATGTCCATTTCGATCGGTAAAATCAGTTCCATTGTAAAAATATATGTATACTGAAGAAAACAGTACGGCCAACAAAAGTACTGCTGCAACTCGTTGAAAGAATTGTAAGTAATCAAATTTCTTCAAAAACAGCCTCAGTTTTGTCTTGATCAAGTCATCTTCGACATCTATCGGTTTTATAGCAATCTGGAGTCCAGACTCTTTCCACAGCAGGCGATAGTCTTCAAATATTTTTTGTTCATCAGGATTGGATTCCAGGTGATCTTTTAATTCCAGTTTTTCACCATCAGTAAGATTTCCGAAAAAATATCCGGACATTAAAATATGAATTCTCTCCTGCATTATTTTCCTTTTTAATGCAAGACGTATTTTATGGGCCTTACCCTACATTACTTCTAAATTATTTTTAAAGACTGCTTAAATTTGATAATTTCATTACTAATGTTTCTGCAAGGAACATCTGATTGCTTCGCTACTAATGACAACATTTATAAACTGCACATTATCAGAGACTATATCCTGAAAAAGGCAACAGATTGCTTCGTTCCCGATGAAAAATCGGGACTGGCAGTGTTTCCTATCAATGATACATTTTTATATTTGTTTGATTATCAATAGATTGCTTCGTCGTGCCTCCTCGCAATGACGGTATGCTGTTGATTTCGTGATGGTTAAGAGAAGGAGGCGGGTCATCAGTTTTCGGTAATAGCAGAATCGCCGCCCGCCTCCTTCTCTTAACCATCACCTCCAAAAAAATGATCCGTCATTGCGAACACGAGGCACGAAGTGTGAAGCAATCTGAAGCATTACTTGAATCAAAAACTGTGCAGATCCTACCACAAATATAGTAATCTGCACCCTGTCATTTTCACATTGTGGCCAAATTTTTTGGGTTCTCACTCGCAATGACGATTCATAATCAAGGTCTTAGGGTGAACGAAGTGGGAAGCAATCTCACGTCATTTGAAGAACTCTGAGAAAATTAAATTTAAACAGTCTCTAAAAGAATGTCAAATATATTGCCACCTCAAATAAACAGCCTACTTTTGTGAGGAAGAACTAATTGACCAGAACAACTATAATGAAGATTGAAAATGAAGAGAGTGACCAATTTTTGGTCGCGCAATTACATTTGGGGAAGGAGGAAGCCTTCGATTTCATTTTCAGAAAGTATTATAAAGGATTAACTATTCAGGCAATACGGTTTGTGCATGATCAGGATACAGCACAGAGTCTTGTTCAGGATTGTTTTGTCTCATTTTGGAAAAAGCGTTTTGAAATATCGAATATCGATCATCTCTATTCATATCTATTCTTCATGGTGCGAAACCGGTGCATCGACCATTTAAGGAAACAGAAACTGCATCGACAGGTTCCTATTACGAATCAGACAGATTTTCCGGAAAATGAAACGGAGCAGCAGGTCGGAGCCAATGACCTGAGTTCCCATTTATGGCAGTCAATTTCCAATCTTCCCGAACGATGTCGTATGGCATTCGAATACAGTAGAATAGACGAACTAACCTATCACCAGGTTGCACTGAAGATGGGAGTATCCGATAAAGCCGTTGAAGCGCTAATCAGCAGGGCATTGAAATTATTACGTGCCGACCTTGTCGACTTTTTGTGCTTGATGATTCTGTTCTCGATTTAGATTTCGTATTTTGTGCACTTATTTGAATAGCACAAATTGGAACTCACAGATTTTCTGCATTTATACCGCTCTCATCCGTCCCTGATCGGATTAAAAGAATCACTGACCTCATCCGGAGCCAAAAAAATCTCAGTTTCAGGTTTATCCGGATCATCCGCAACTGTAGCCTTTTCGGTACTTAGAGAGATGGTACCCTACCAGTCCCTTTTCATCCTTGCCGACCGCGAAGAGGCTGCCTTTTTTTTCGATGACCTTCAGGTGCTCGGCCGTGAGAACGAGCTTCTGTTTTTCCCGTCATCCTACAAACGAAACATCTGGCATGACCACATCGATAACGAAAATATCATTCTCCGCACCGATGTATTAAATAAGTTATCAGTCAAGGAGAAAAACTACCTGATAATAACTTATCCGGAAGCGATTATGGAGATGGTAGTCTCCGAAACCGGACTTCAGAAGCACACACTCCATGTCAAAACCGGTGAAAAGCTTTCAATCTCTTTCATCAATGAACTCCTTTACGAATACGGTTTTGAAAGGGTAGAATTTGTTTTTGAGCCGGGGCAGTACTCCATCCGGGGATCCATTGTCGATATATTCTCCTATTCGAATGAAGATCCTTACCGCATCGATTTCTTTGGGGATGTAGTTGATTCCATTCGTTCATTCGATATCGAAGACCAAATCTCCAAAGTTCCCTACAACAAGATCTCCATCATTCCAAATATTCAGGATGGGTTGTCGGAAGAGCAGAAGGTCTCATTCTTCGAATTTCTCGACAGTAAAACCTATCTGGTTTCGAGAGATTTTGACCATCTGACCAGCCATATTGGGGAATTAAGCTTCACTGCCACCCAGGCACAGGGAGATAGTGAAGAAAAGGTTAATGGCGAATTTCTCTCAGCCGAAAGTTTTAAAAGCTATCTGAAGAAATTTCAGCTGGTAGAATTGAAATCAGGCAAAAAAACCGGAGGTTTATCTGTCGACTTCCATACTGCTCCCCAGCCTGTTTTCAACAAGAATTTCGACCTTTTGGGAGCTAACTTAAAGGAGAACAGACACAAGGGATACCACAACCTGATTCTTTCTTCAAGTTCAAAACAGATCGATAGGTTACATGCTATTTTTGACGACAAAGGAGATCCACAGAAGCTTGATTCACTGCCATTTGCCCTACAGGAAGGCTTCACAGACCACGATCTGAAGATTTGCTGTTACAACGACCATCAAATCTTTGAACGTTACCACAGGTACAAACTTCGCACCAAAAAACCTTCACGTCAGGCTATTACGCTCAAAGAGCTGAGCAAACTCCAGGTAGGCGATTATGTTGTTCATACCGACCACGGGATTGGAAAATTTGCCGGATTGGTGCGTACCGAGGTGAATGGCAATGTACAGGAGGCGGTAAGACTCTCCTACCAGGATAACGACTCCCTGCTGGTGAGCATCCATTCGCTTCACCGGATCTCCAAATACAAAGGGAAAGAGGGACAGGAACCTGCCATCCACAAGCTGGGTACGGCTGCCTGGCAGAACATGAAGAACAAAACCAAGAGCAAGGTTAAAGATATAGCACGTGAGCTGATTGCCCTCTATGCTGCCAGAAAAATGGAGAAAGGTTATGCCTACATGGCGGATACTTACCTCCAGCAGGAGCTGGAAGCCAGTTTCATCTACGAGGACACGCCCGATCAGATCAAGGCAACCATCTCTGTGAAAGAGGATATGGAGCGGCTCATGCCCATGGACAGGTTGATTTGTGGCGATGTAGGTTTCGGTAAAACAGAGATTGCCGTACGTGCCGCTTTTAAAGCTGTAACCGACAGTAAACAGGTGGCCATTCTGGTGCCTACCACCATATTGGCTTTGCAACATTTTAAAACTTTCAGGGAGAGATTGAAGGACTTTCCCTGTAATGTGGAATACATCAGTAGATTGCGTCATTCGGCTGATGTAAAAAGAGTAATACATGACCTTTCAACTGGAAAAGTGGATATTCTCATTGGCACGCATAAGCTGATTGGAAAGGATGTCAAATTCAAAGACCTGGGATTGTTGATTGTCGATGAAGAACAGCGATTTGGCGTTTCGGTCAAGGAAAAATTGAAGCAACTAAAAATCAATGTGGATACTTTGACTCTCACGGCGACACCAATTCCACGCACACTCCAGTTTTCGCTAATGGGTGCGAGGGATCTTTCCATCATCAGCACGCCCCCGCCCAATCGCTATCCAATTTCTACCGAGGTCCACTCATTCGATGAGGAGGTAATCAGGGAGGCCATTACCTACGAAGTATCCAGGGGTGGTCAGGTATTCTTCATCAACAACAGGGTAAACAACATTTATGAACTCGAACGTCTGATTCACAAGCTATGTCCGGGTGTCAGGACCATCGTCGGTCATGGTCAGATGGAAGGTGACAAGCTGGAAAAAGTAATGTTCGATTTTATCAACGGCGATTTCGATGTTTTAATCGCTACTACCATCATTGAATCCGGGCTGGATATACCAAATACCAATACCATTCTGATTAACAATGCGCAAAACTTCGGATTGAGTGAACTCCATCAGTTGCGAGGTCGTGTTGGAAGATCAAACAAAAAAGCCTATTGCTATTTGTTAACGCCACCACTGGAGGCAATGACACCTGAGGCCAGGCGTAGGTTACAGGCCATTGAGGAGTTTTCGGATATTGGCAGTGGTTTTAGCCTGGCCATGCAGGATCTCGACATCCGCGGAGCCGGTAACCTGCTGGGAGGCGAACAGAGTGGGTTCATCGGGGATATTGGCTTCGAAGCCTACCAGCGAATTCTGAACGAAGCGATGGAAGAGCTTAGAAATGATGAATTCCAGGGTGTTTTTGAAGAACAGGAGATCAAAGACCAGCAGAACGCTTTCCTGCAAACATCTTTTATCAGGGATTGTACCATCGACACCGATCTTGAGCTCCTTTTTCCCGATGATTATGTATCCAGCATCTCCGAACGGGTTTTACTATACCGCGAGTTGGATGACCTGAAAGGTGAAGATACCCTCAAATTATTTGAAAAGACCCTGTTGGATCGGTTTGGTCAGATTCCAAAACAGGCGATGGAACTGCTCGATGTGGTGAGGCTGCGATGGTTGGCCATAGCCCTGAACATGGAAAGACTGATCATCAAGGATAAAAAAATGATCTGCTATCTGCCTTCCGATCAGAGCTCTAAATTCTATTATTCCAAAGAATTCGCAGGGTTGATGCAATGGATCAGTCAGAACCCTGCCCGGTGTAAAGTCAGGGAAAACAAGGGGAAACTTGCGGTTATTCTGGAGCGAATTGAATCAATACATGATGCATTATCGATTTTGCAGGCTATATCCCGCCATTTAATGCTAAAAAGAGAGCTGGAATCATTATGATATCGGTCAATCAAGTCAAAATCGTTTTGCAAGGAATAATATTGATCCTCCTTATTTACCTTCCAGGTTCCATGTGCAACTTGCTTTATGCCCAAAGTTCGCATATGATTCCAACCGACCATCGCGGGCAAATCCGCAAAGATTCGTTGCAAAAAGTGGTACCGTCAACGATAGCAGATACGATGCTTCATTTTAGTTTTCCGCCTGTGGAAATAAGGGGGGCATACAATTTCAAAAACAAACATCAGGAAAAGAAATACCGCCAGCTTTTTGAAGATATTAAACGAACCTACCCACTTTCACAAATAGTTTTGCATGAAGTCAGATCGGTTGATGGTGCAATTGATTCTACCTACTGGACCAAGGCACAAGTAAAAGCATACCTAAAATGGTATGAAAAACAAATTTTCAATACCTATATTGACACACTTAAATCTTTAAATATAAGACAGATACAACTTTTCATCAAACTGATTGACAGAGAAACCGGAAATTCCCCGTACAAGTTAATAAAGAAGTACCGGGGTGGTTTGGATGCTTTTCTCTGGCAACTTGCTGCCAATGCGATGATGCTAAATCTCAAAAGGGAATATGACCCCGCAGAGGAAGCCATTATTGAGGATATTGTCACGAAATTTTACTGATTTTAGTTACATTTTTTCTAATTTTGGCTTATTATTTATGCATGAAATTCGTCCTTGGTTCCGATCAATGATGAAATACATTTTCACTCAATAAAGTTTTAGCTGTGATAAATCTCAACCGCAAATTACAGAGTCAAAATCCAATCTTTGACCATTCATTAGACCATTTACCTACCAATCTTACCCATCGGGATGTGCTCACCAAGTATGAGAAAATTCCAACTTTCATTTACCAGGAGAGTTCAGATGCTTCATTCGAGATTGCGAGGGAAATTGCTGAACTCATCCGTTCCAAACAGGAAAAGGGTGAAAAGTGCGTTCTAGGACTGCCGACAGGTTCAACCCAGTTAGGAATATATGCGGAATTGGTACGAATACACAATGAAGAGGGGTTGAGTTTTCGTCATGTGATTACATTTAATCTGGATGAATATTATCCGCTCTCCTCCCACTCCATCCACAGCTACCATCACTATATGCGGATGCACTTTTTTAACCACATCGATATTTTGCCCGAAAACATCCATATTCCGGATGGTACAATTTTACTGGAAGAGGTGCATGATTTTTGCCGCGACTATGAAGCCAAGATTGAAAAGGCCGGAGGAATAGACCTTTTGTTATTGGGAATTGGCCGTAGCGGTCACATTGGTTTCAATGAACCTGGCTCCGGAAGAAACACCAAAACCCGGATCATCACGCTTGACCCTGTCACCCGGCAGGAAGAGGCAATACAATTCAGGGGGTTCATGAACGTTCCGCGCAGCGCCATCACCATTGGAATTTCAACCATCCTGAATGCCAAGAAGATAATCATGGCAGCATTTGGTGAAACAAAGGCAAAAGTGATCAAACAGATGATGGAAGATGAACCCAACAATCTGGTACCTGCCTCCTACATTCAATTTCATTCAAATGCCAAGGTCATACTTGACAGTGGCTCGTCCTTGCATCTGATCAGGATGAAGACCCCCTGGCTGCTGGACAGTATGGACTGGTCGGAAGACCTTCTGATCCGGAAGGCAGTGTTGTGGTTGTGTTCAAAGACCGGCAAACCGCTTCTGAAATTGACGGGAAAAGATTACAACGACTATGGCTTAAGCGATCTCCTGGCAACAGTTGGGTCAGCGTATAAAATAAACATCAAAGTTTTCAACGACTTGCAACACACCATTACCGGATGGCCGGGAGGGAAACCGGATGTAGACGATACTTTTCGTCCTGAAAGGGCTGAGCCTGCCAGAAAAAAAGTTGTCATATTCAGTCCCCATCCGGATGATGATGTCATCTCAATGGGTGGTACTTTGTTACGTTTGATTGAACAAGGGCATGATGTTCACGTTGCCTACCAGGTCTCCGGAAATTTTGCCGTGTCAGATGAATATGTGACCCGTTTTCTCGATTTTCATCAGGAATACATCGAATTCTATGACAGAGAAAATCCTGTGGCACAACTTCAGCAGGAAAAGATCCTCGATTTCATCAAGAATAAGAAGGACAACGATGTTGACATTCCCGACTTACGCAAAGTTAAGAGTTTGATCAGGCGAATGGAGGCCAGATCGGCGCTTAGATATTTTGGTCTAAAAAACGAAAACATCCATTTCCTTGATCTTCCTTTTTACGAGACCGGGCTCAAGTCGAAGGCTCCTATCGCTGAACAGGATGTCCGGATTATTATGAACCTGCTGGAGAATATTCAGCCGCATCAAATATTCGCCGCAGGCGACTTATCTGACCCGCACGGTACTCACAGGGTATGTCTTGATGCCATCTTTATTGCATTGGAACATCTTAAGGGCAATTCCTGGATGAACGATTGCTGGGTATGGTTGTACAGGGGTGCCTGGGCAGAATGGGAAGCCGACCAGATAGAAATGGCAGTTCCTATCAGTCCGATCGAACTGTCGCGAAAAAGAGAGGCAATTCTGCGCCACCAGTCACAAAAAGAGGGTGCCATGTTTATGGGTGAGGACGAGCGTGAATTCTGGCAAAGGGCCGAAGAGAGAAACCGCTCCACTGCAAATCTCTACGATGCACTTGGTATGGCTGAGTATGAGGCCATGGAAGCTTTTGTCAAGTATTATCCTTGATTGATATTATTCTATATTTATAAGGAATGACCTCTCAATCAAATGACTGGTCATTCTTTTTAAGGGGATTTTAAATATTTATTTCCGCTTCTTAAATAAATTACATAATTTGTAAATCATACCAATCAATATAAAAGCAAAACTGGAATTATAAATTTTAAATCCCCTAATTGTCAAATGCAAGAAAATAACCAATGAATCTATTTCAAAGTTTTCTGTTTCGACTCTTTATCCTGCTGGTTTTCACTCCACATTTAAGTTCTGGTGCAACGTTAAATCAAGGATTCGATAACCAAGGTACGAAGGATGTTCCGAATCAGGCCAGATTGAGTGAATTCAGGGCAGTTTGGATTGCCACCATCAATAACATCGACTGGCCCTCGAATCCAAACCTTCCTGTGGAAGCTCAAAAAGCCGAGTTTTTAAGATTACTGGATACCTTTCAAAAGTTTAACCTCAATGTGGTCATTCTTCAGGTAAGGGCAGCTTCAGATGCATTCTACGCCTCAAAATACGAACCATGGTCACATTTTCTGACTGGCAAACAAGGTAAAGCGCCCAGCCCCTATTATGATCCATTGGCATGGGCCATCGAAATGTGCCACCAGAGAGGAATGGAACTACATGCCTGGTTTAATCCTTTCAGGGTACGCAACCTGGGGTTTTACAAGCTTGATCCAAATAGTTATGCAGCAAAACATCCGCAATACGTTAAAGAGTTTGACAAGAAGTACTTTTTGGATCCGGGATACCCCGAAGTCATCTCGCATTTGGTAAAGGTAATTGCTGAAGTAGCAACCAATTACGATGTGGATGCCATTCTTATGGATGACTATTTTTATCCTTATCCGGTATATGGAAAGAAATTTGACGATGGGAAGAGCTTTGCCAAATATGGCCATCACTTTTATCCCAAAAGGTTGAAAGAGTGGAGAAGGGAAAACATCAACCACTTTATCTCTTCCCTGCGCGACACGCTGGTGCAAATAAATCCAAAAATAAAATTCGGGATAAGTCCGTTTGGCATCTGGCGGAATAAGTCTGTCGATCCCGATGGTTCTACCGGTCTCCGCGGAATGAGCTCTTACGATGATTTGTACGCTGATGTTCGCAAATGGCTGAAAAATGGATGGATTGATTATGTGATTCCACAATTGTACTGGGAAAAAGGAAATCATTTTGGAGATTTTACCTCTTTGGTGCAATGGTGGGGCGAAAATAGTTTCGGAAAGCCGTTGTACATTGGTCAGGCGTTGTACAAATCAACTGCCGTGAAGAATGGTTGGGCACAACCAGATGAGTTGACCAACCAGATCAATTATTTAAGGACCAACCAAAAGGTAAGGGGATTTGCCTTCTACAGCGCCTCCAACATTCAAAAATTGTCTGCCTCGCAGGTAAAAGCTTTGAGAGGAAACCAACTAAATTCCGTTGCGGCCATAGATGATAACCGTCGCGTACCCCCGTCGACGCCACCATCAGTTGCATCCCCGGCGACTGCACCACCAGCGAATGCCCAAACCGAAGCGTTGCTCAGGAAAGAATTCGTTCTCTCGCTCAATTTTAATCCCATCTCTATTCGTCCTGTGATGACAAACTTACCAGGAAAAATCAGGCTGGTAAAAAACGCTGACAGAAGCCGAACCCTTTCCTGGAAAACAGAACGTAATTTAAAATCAGAACGGTATGCCTTGGTTTCATTTAAAAATACGGGAAAGAGAAAATACAAGCAGGTGGTAGAGGAAATTTCCGGATCGGCCGAATTCAATATGACTGAACAAAGATGGAAAGATTTAAAAGAGATGGATTTGTTGCTGGTATCCAGGGATATTGTTAATAAAAGTGATCGCTTCTCCCACTTTTTCAAGCTAAAAAGGAGAAAAGTAAAACAGGTTGAGAACCCTTTCAAACGCTCCTGAATTCGGTTGGCATATTACTGAAAATCAGACAAAACCATAACAAAAGACATCCTTATCATTCGAAATTAAGTGGCACCGCCAATTTAAAACCAATGTTCCTCCCCATATTGTAAATGCCATTTCTACCAGACTGATTATTTGGATATTCTTCAAAATATTTTAGCCTGCTTAAGTGGGATTGATAAGCAACATCTGTTATATTATTGCCCAGGATATTTATGTTTACAAGTACTTTCCCATGAATATTGGTTATTTCTGCTCCTATTCCTGCATTAAACAGAAAATAACCGGATGTGGGTGTTTCTGTATTATCTGCAGCATATACCCTGTCCTGCCTTGCATAATATTCCATCCCAATTTTAGCATACAAAGAAGAAAAATATTTAAACTTTCTTTTCAGGTTTGCCCTTAATTCTGAACTCGTATGAAGTGGGGGGATAAATGGCAGATATTTTGAGCTGTTGGTCACTCGCATCCCATTCCCACCTTTGTTCACTGCATAGACTACAGATACGGAATTCTCGAAATGAAGCCAATCAAAAGGATGAATATCGAGATTTGCCTCCCATCCATACAACTGTGCTTTGGCTTGTTGGTATTTAAAAGTCTGATTACCTCGAATAACAATAGAATCTTGTCCCAGATGGTTTAGTAATTTCTTGTTAAAGATATAATTTGAAATCTGGTTATTAAATATATCCAGGTTCCCACTAATGTGATCTGACCTGTAAGCAATGCCAAAATCTTCCTGTAGGCTAAATTCCGGCTTAAAATCGGTATTGCCTGTCTGGTAAATCAGTGTCCCCGGATGAATACCATTTGCAGATATCTCAGCAATGTTGGGAGAGCGGAATCCCCTGGCAATATTGCCCTTTAATACAATTTCATTTAATATTTTGTAAGTAACCCCAATACTACCTGACATTCCTGAAAACGTATGATTAAAACCAAAAAAAGGTTGGTCTGTTCCAACCGGTGAGTTGACCTGCATATTAAAACCAGATTGAGGGTTTACCCTGGTGAACATTGCCTTATTATTAAAAATTCGCGCATCATAACGAATCCCCCCTATTACATCCAATTTATTAAATGCTTTTTGCAGTAGTGCGAAAGGTCCTATATCAAAAAGAATATAGTTTGGTATTATAAATTCTGTACCCTTGTTTGTATTATCTTGATACATACCATTTATTCCAATTGTTGTTACCCATCCTTTAGTTTCAGGAAAGTAGTATTTAGCATCATAGGTATATGTATTTAATACCAGGAATAGTCCGGCAATTTCAGGATATTCAGGATGACTGAACTCCCTGCGTATATTTTGTTGGTACCCCAAAAGCAATCCTAATTTACAATCCCCAAAAATAAAACTACTGGATGAATACAGTTTGTAGTGTTGAACATGCTGATGTAATGCAGTAATTTTGTAAGAATTTAATTCAGTGTCTGAAACTAAAGGTCTGAATATGTCACTTTCAGTGATTTGCTTTGTAAATTTTCTGGTCGTTGAATCGCGACTTCCATCAGGTATTTCCTGCAAGTCGTCGAAAATTGAAAAATTCAGATGCGAAAAACCCCATTGCTTAATCAATCCAATATAGCCACTTAAATCCGTTTCATTAAAAGCTGTTCCATAAACACGTCCGTCGTATTTATTTCGATAATTTGTCGCCTGTTTATGCGAAGCCACACCTCCCCAAATAAGCCCCTTCATATTTCCAGCCAGCGCGACAGAGGCTCCAAAGAGGCCATTGTTAGACTGGTAATTCGTTACGAAATGTCCATTCACAATACCTTCAGGAGCAGGCTGGGCAGGCAGTAAATTAACAACTCCTGACAATGCATCGGAACCATATGTCAGGCTTGCAGGACCTTTTACAATTTCAATCCGGTCGATTGCATTTTCATCCATTTCAATACCATGTTCATCACCCCATTGTTGACCTTCTTGTTTTACCCCATCAAATAAAGTCAGTACCCGGTTATACCCCAATCCATGAATAAATGGTTTTGATACATTCGGGCCCGTTGTAACGGCATTTACTCCTGGAAGTCTTGAAATTGCATCTATGATGTTTGTGTTCAAATTCTGCTGCAATTCTTTTCTGTCCAGTGTAATCATCGGAACTGGGTTTCGTGTTATTTCCATGGCCTTTGATGTACCCGTAACAACAACCTCGTTCATTTCTGTAATGGCTTGTTCCATTGCAAAATTTAATGATAATGAAGCTGCCAGGTCTACATTTTCCACAACTGATTTATATCCTAGAAAACGGATCTGAAAGATTACTTTTATCTTAGGGAGATTTTCTAATTTATACCAACCATTTTTATCCGCTACAGTGCCTGTTTGAAGTTCCGGAATATACAGGGTTGCCCCGGAAATTGCTTCTCCTGTTAATTTATCTGTAATTCTTCCGGATATTTTGTATTGTGCATTCGCAAAATGACAAGTGCATATCATCGTGCAAATGAAAAATATTCCCTTCATTTTACTACTTAATTATAGTGATAATATAAAAATAACCGCTCCTGAACGTTCTCAGAGGCGGTTAAATTTATGCTAAAATTAAATACTAGCGCGTAAATAAGAGCTCGCGGTATTTTGGCAATGGCCACAGTTCGTTGTCGACCACCAATTCAAGTTTGTCGATATGGTAACGGATGTCATCAAGATACGGCCTTACATTTTGCTCGTAAGACAATGCCTTTTCCCTTGAATGCTCAATCACATTTGCCACTTTTCTTGCCTCTATCATCTCTTTGGTCTTGGACTTGATATTTGAAATGTGGTTTGAGATCTCTTTGATCAGATCCTTACGTGCACCTGCAAGTTCATTGAACTCATCATCGGAGAAAATCAGTTTCATTCCTTTGACGTTCTCAATCAACATGGTTTGGTAGTTGATGGCCGTTGGTACAATGTGATTGATAGCCAAATCACCCAGTACACGGGCCTCAATCTGTATCTTTTTGATGTATTTTTCAAATTCTACCTCAACACGCGCTTCCAACTCTTTTTCGTTGAAGATCCCAAGTGTTTCGAAAACTTTTCTGGAATTTTTGTTCAGATATGCATCCAATGCAAGTGGAACGCTCTTGATGTTGGATAATCCGCGGCGCTCAGCCTCGTCGGCCCACTCCTGACTGTAACCATTTCCGTCAAAACGTACCGGTTTGCACTCTTTGATATATCTTTTCAATACCTGGAATATCGCTTCATCTTTTTTGACATTGGCGTCAATCAGTTTGTCAACATCCTTCTTGAACTGGATCAATTGGGCAGCTACCACCGAGTTCAACGCAATCATCGCAGATGCACAGTTGGCTGAAGAACCAACGGCCCTGAATTCGAACCTGTTTCCAGTGAAGGCAAAAGGAGATGTCCTGTTTCTGTCGGTGTTATCCAGCAAAATTTCAGGAATACGGCCGATGTTCAGTTTGAGGTCCGTCTTTTCGTCCGGGGTCATTTTCTTCTCTCCTACCATCTCTTCAATCTGGTCAAGCATGGCGCTTACTTCTGTACCAAGGAAGGTAGAGATGATTGCCGGCGGGGCTTCGTTGGCTCCCAAACGGTGTGAATTACTTGCTGAAACAATGGATGCACGGAGCAAGTCCTGGTTGTCATATACTGCTTTGATGGTGTTGACAATGAAAGTCAGAAATTGCGTATTGGATTTCGGGTTTTTCCCGGGAGAATAAAGGTTAACACCGGTATTGGTTGAAAGCGACCAGTTGTTGTGCTTGCCTGAACCGTTGATACCGGAGAATGGTTTCTCATGCAACAGAACCCTGAAACCATGGTGGCGGGCTATTTTGTTCATCAGATCCATGACCAACTGGTTATGGTCATTGGCAAGATTTACCTCTTCAAAAATTGGTGCCAATTCGAATTGGTTGGGAGCCACCTCGTTGTGACGTGTTTTAACGGGGATACCCAATTTGTAGGCTTCATTCTCAAGATCAATCATGAAAGATGTAACCCGCTCAGGAATGGAGGCAAAATAGTGGTCTTCCAATTGCTGGTCTTTGGCCGAGGAGTGTCCCATCAGGGTACGACCTGTTAAAACCAGGTCAGGACGAGCGATAAAGAGTGCCTCATCGACCAAAAAATACTCCTGCTCCCAACCAAGATTGGCATTAACCTGGGTAACATTTTTATCAAAATATTGACAAACGTCAACGGCTGCATTATTCACAGCATTCAGCACTTTCAACAATGGTGCTTTGTAATCAAGGGCTTCACCGGTATAAGCAATAAAAATAGTTGGGATACAAAGTGTTGTTCCAACGACAAATGCCGGGGAGGATACGTCCCAGGCGGTATATCCCCTGGCCTCGAATGTATTTCTGATACCACCGCTTGGGAAGGAAGATGCATCAGGCTCCTGCTGCGCCAATAATTTTCCGGGGAAGCTTTCAATCACACCCCCCATTTCAGAATGATCAATAAAAGCATCATGTTTCTCGGCAGTTCCGTCAGTCAAAGGATGAAACCAGTGTGTGTAGTGGGTAGCGCCATTTTCGATGGCCCAGGTTTTCATCCCGATTGCTACCTGATCAGCAATTTTACGGTCGATGGTTGTTCCATTGTCGATGGCATCACAAATACCTTTGTAAGAATCCTTTGAAAGATACTTCTTCATCTTGGGACGATCGAATACCAACATGCCATAATAATCAGATGTCAGGTTCTCCTCCCTTTTTACCTCCACAGGCTTGCGCGTCATCAAAATCTCAAGTGCTTTAAATCTAAAAGTTGCCATAACTATAATTTAAAAAAATAATAAATTCAAAATTTTCAGCTAAATTACATTTTTTTATTAATCACCCCCTATTTTTTCGATAATTATATCAAAATTTCATATTTTTTTAACATTAAATTCAATTTTTTGCCTGTCATAATTCAGGAATATGCATTTTTTCTACATCTAAGTCTATTTTAAACAAAAATGGCCAATTCTATGAAATCGGCCATTTTTTCAAATAGTATCCCAAATTTCAACCTATTTCACTAAAAAATTGATAAAATTGCGTCACACACCTGATCCCATTAAAAAAATTTTCTAAATGAAAATTTTCATTTGGCGAATGGATTGCATCTGATTCGAGGCCGAATCCCATCAATATCGTCTTAATTCCCAAAACCCTTTCAAAAGTCGAAACAATGGGAATGCTTCCACCACTCCTTACAGGTACCGGCATCTTTCCATACACTTTAAAATAGGCCTTTTCGGCGGCCTGGTATGCCGGATGATCAATAGGGCATAAATATCCCTGACCGCCATGGTGAATCTTAACATCAACCCTCACTGATTTTGGGGCAATGGATTCAAAGTAATCTTTAAACATCACTGCAATTTTCTCATGGTCCTGATTGGGAACAAGCCTCGAACTTATCTTTGCATAAGCTTTGGAAGGAAGGATGGTTTTGGATCCCTCACCCGTATATCCTCCCCAAATACCACAGACATCAAAAGCTGGCCTAATCCCGGTACGTTCACTCGTTGTATATCCTTCCTCGCCCATAAGCTCTTCGACCTTAATGGCCTCTTTATATTTGCTCTCATCAAAAGGGTTCAGGGAAAGTTTCAATCGCTCCTCCTTAGAAACCTCAACGACATCTTCATAAAACCCAGGAATGGTAATCCGGTTTTGTGCATCTGTCATTTTTGCAATGAGCTTGCACAATTCGTTGATCGGATTAGCCACAGCACCACCAAAAAGGCCCGAATGCAAGTCCCTGTCCGGTCCGGTCACTTCTACTTCCCAATAGGCAAGTCCCCGCAATCCGGAGGTAATAGAGGGTATATCCTTGCCTATCATACCCGTGTCAGAAACCAGTATCACATCGGCTTTGAGCATCTCTTTATGCTCTTCGCAAAATATTCCCAGATTCTTTGACCCAATCTCTTCCTCTCCTTCAATCATGAATTTCACATTGCAGGGCAGCGTGTTACTCCTGACCAGGTACTCAAAAGCCTTTGCGTGAATGAATGATTGTCCTTTGTCATCATTGGCGCCCCTGGCCCATATTTTCCCATCCCTGATTACAGGTTCAAAAGGATCACTAAGCCATTTTTCAATTGGATCCGCGGGCATCACATCCATATGTGCGTAGACCAATATGGTAGATTTTGAGGGATCGATCAATCGTTCGGCATAAACTACCGGATTTCCCGCTGTTTGAAAGATCGTGGCCTTATCAACTCCAGCCTCAAGCAATATCTTCTTCCAATATTCAGCAGCACGCTGCATATCAGGCTTATGCTCCTCCATCGAACTGACTGAAGGTATTCTGATCAGGCCAAATAGCTCATTTAAAAATCTTTCCTGGTGTATTTTTATGTATTCATTTATCCTTTCCATCTGTCTATTTTAGGGATTATTTTATTTATTTATGGCAAAATGATATTCAGTTTCCTGGCAATGATTTCCTATTCAATTTTTCTTAAATTTAGCGGTTTTTTGGCTGATTTCTCAGCTTCAGCCCATAACAATATTTTATCAATTAAGATTACTAAACTATTATGACGAACAGTCGGAGAAATTTTGTCCGTGATGCCGGACTAACTGCAACAGGGTTAGCAATCCTTCCCAATGTAATGAGTTCCTGCATCTCAGCAAACGAAAAGGTAGTTGTAGCATTAATCGGCTGCAAAGGAATGGGATTTAATGATTTAACCGAATTTCTGAAACAACCGGGTGTTGTGTGCGCAGCATTGTGTGATGTGGACAGCAACATTTTAAACCAGCGCGCTGCCGAAGTAGAGAAAATGACAGGGAAAAAGCCTGATTTGTACGAAGATTTCAGAAAGGTAATTGACCGGAAAGATATTGATGCCGTTATTGTTGGAACACCCGACCATTGGCATTGCCTGCCAATGGTTTATGCCTGTCAGTCAGGCAAGGATGTATATTGTGAAAAGCCGCTGGGCAGGACCATCGAAGAGTGCAACCTGATGGTCAAAGCAGCCCGCAAATACAACAGGGTAGTACAGGTTGGACAATGGCAACGAAGCGATCCTCACTGGAAAGATGCTGTAAATTATGTACACAGCGGAAAACTTGGCAGGGTTCGTTCCGCCAGGGCATGGTCTTATGTCGGGTGGAAAAACGCTGTTCCGGTTGTACCTGATGCACCTGTTCCAGCTGGGGTAAATTACGACATGTGGCTGGGACCAGCCCCAAAACGTTCCTTTAACATCAATCGTTTTCATTTTACTTTTCGTTGGTATTGGGATTATGCTGGCGGTTTGATGACCGACTGGGGGGTTCACCTGCTCGATTATGCCCTTTTCGGAATGAACCAATATGTACCTAAATCGGTCATGGCATCAGGTGGAAAATATGCCTTTCCAACAGATGACATGCAAACACCTGACACGTTGATGGCCATTTATGATTTTGGGGATTTTAACATCGTATGGGATCATACCATTGGAATCTACGGCCAAAACTATGGCCGCGGTCATGGTGTGGCCTTTATCGGTGAATATGCAACGTTGGTGGTCGACAGGAATGGTTGGGTTGTAATGCCTGAAACCAAAAGTACCTCAGCAAAAGCTGACTTTGTACCGGTTCCTCCTCAAGGTAGTACGGGTAAAGGGTTGGAGTTGCATGTCAAAAACTTCCTTGATTGCATGAAATCAAGGGAAAAGCCGAATTGTGACGTTGAAATTGGCGCCCACATTGCCCGGATTTCATCGCTCGGAAACATTGCCTACCGCCTTGGACGACAGGTCAATTGGGATGGAGAGAAACAGACTTTCAAAAATGATGCCGAAGCGGACTTGTTAATCAAGGCAAATTACAGGGCTCCATGGGAGTTGCCCAAGATGTAAGATTCTAATAAATATTAAAACTTTTCCAAAGTTTACGTTACGAGGGAATTTCGCTCGTAACGTAAACTTTGGAAAAGTTGTTTTATTAGTTTCTATCTTACCTCCCTGTAATACAACTCTTTCGCCTCAATCTTCATTCCCGTATTGTGCCCCTGGATGGCAAAATGTCCTGACCTATATTCTTTGTCATCGTAAGTCATCACCAATTTTCCATTTATCCAGAATTGAATGTGTTCGCCAACCATCTTAATATGGTATTCGAACCATTCTCCGTCTTTTGTCAGCAATTCGGCGGCTTTCCCGGTAGGTTTGCCAGGCTTCCAAAGCCAGCCGGTATAGGCATCCTGGTTGTGGCAAACCTGCGCTTCATATCCAAGCGGAAAACCATCAATATTGTCTGCTGGAGGATTACAACGGAAATAGAACCCACTGTTGCCTTTTGATCCCGGATCTGAAGAGATACGGAACATTCCTTTTGCCTCAAAATTTGTACAGGTTGCATCCGTATAAATATGGCCCATACCACCTACGCCAACCAAAGTACCATTCTCAACGCTCCATTTTGCCTTCCCGTGGACAGTCCACCCTGTCAGGTCCTTGCCGTTAAACAGGGATTTCCACTTTTTAGCTTCAGTTTTACCTGCACAAAGAAGCATGATGACCATTAGTAGTAAAGTTAATTTGTTCTTCATTTTGTAGAAAATAAATTGATTAAACGATTCTGATCCTATTGAAAAATTCGTTGAAATTTTTTCCAATTGATATAAAAACTAATTGATTGATTTGTCTTTGCGTCTTCATTTGCGAACTTTGCGTGAACCTTTGAAAATAGTTCACGCAAAGTTCGCAAAGTGAAAACCCGCAGAGTACGCAAAGACAAATCAATCAGACGACCTCACCTTCATTGGAAAGGATTCCGGATTTCTCACCGGCTGCCGAACGGATGATCTGCATATCTTGTTGCAGCCTCTGCGAAAACATTGCCAAGTCGGAGCTGTGGATAATGAGGTTGATCCCCTCCTTCATCCATCTCAGTTGTCTTTCGGGAGATTCCGAAAAATGAATCCCAACTGCTAATCCTTTCTCTTTTGAAATACGGATGATTTTTTTGACCGCCTCCTCAAATACAGGATGATCATACTGTTCAGGTAATCCCAGACTAATGGAGAGATCGTGCGGCCCTATGAATACAGCATCCAGTCCGGCGATTGACAAGAGTTCTTCCAACCTTTCCAACGCGGGTACACTCTCAATATTTGCTACACAAACATTCCCTTCATTCCATTTGGAAAGATAGTCCCCGAGCGACTTTTCAATCATTTCCGGATTCTCCAAGGCATGATCCAGCAACTCCCCTTTCAATGGCCTGTATTTCAATGCACCAACGAGTTCTTTGATCTGAAATACATTTTCAAGATAGGGTGCTACAATACCCTCAGCCCCGGCATCCATCATCTGACAAGCCCGGTAAGGATCCGGAGAGGGTATCCGAACAATCGGGGCAATCCCCATTGCCCGAAAAGTCTGGCACATGCGGGCAATCTCCATTCTTTCGAGTGGTATGTGCTCTGTGTCGAGAAAAACAAAATCCAGGCCTGCACGCTGGGCAATAGCAGGCCAGGTTGGTGCAGTAGATGCAATACATGTGCCATACACCATCTGCCCTGCTTTAATTTTTTTAAGCAAAGTCTTTTCCATCAGTAGTTTGAATGACTTGTTAATGTTAATAGTGGGATTCGAAACCAAATATTGAATCCAGGGCAATTTACAAATTTGTTGCGCTTGTTCAAAATAAATTTGTTGCGCTTTCCATTATGGAATTTTAAGCATAAATTTGAGGGTCAGACCTAATTGTTTCTTATTGGAGTCTGACCGATCAATAACTATTAAATTAAATTAAATCACATGAATCCAACCAACAAGCTTTCCAGAAGAGGCTTCATTGGGACATCGGCAGCTGTTGCTACAGCCATCACCCTTGTTCCATCAAACACCATCGCCGGATTAGGACACAAGGCACCAAGCGACAAGCTGAACATTGCCGGTGTAGGAATCGGCGGAATGGGATTCGGCAATCTGAAACAGATGGAAACAGAGAACATCGTGGCACTGTGCGATGTCGACTGGAACCATAGCCAGCGCTGTTTCGACCATTTTCCCAAAGCAAAAAAGTATTGGGACTGGCGTAAAATGTACGACGAAATCCACAAGGATATCGATGCAGTCCTGGTCGCAACAGCCGACCACAACCATGCGATCGTTGGTGCTCATGCCATGACACTCGACAAGCATGTCTACATTCAAAAACCATTGACTCACTCTGTTTACGAATCCAGATTGCTCACAAAGCTGGCTGTCAGGCACAAAGTGGCCACATCCATGGGAAACCAGGGATCGTCGGGCGAAGGTGTTAGATTGATTCAGGAGTGGTTGTGGAACGGTGAGATCGGCGATGTAACAAAAGTAGAAGCTTTCACCAACCGTCCCTTGTGGCCGCAGGCCCTGGCCCGTCCAAAAGAAGGCATGTGGCCGCCAGATACCATGAACTGGGATCTTTTTATTGGTCCTGCCAAATTCCGTCCCTACCACAGGATGTACACCCCATGGACATTCCGTGGCTGGTGGGATTTCGGCACAGGCGCTTTGGGCGACATGGCCTGCCACATACTTCATCCGGTCTTCATGGGACTAAAACTGGGCTATCCGACCAGGGTTCAGGGGGCTTCTACCCTTTTAATGACTGATACACCTCCCGCCTCAGAGGTTGTTCAAATGATTTTCCCTGCTCGGCCTAAAGTGAAAGGGATTAAAATGAATTTCCCTGAAGTTAGTGTTACCTGGATGGATGGCGGCTATAAGCCAATGAAACCATCCAACTGGCCTGAAGGTCGCGATATGAACAATGACGGTGGCGGCGTTATCTTCCATGGAACAAAAGACAGTATTGTTTGCGGCTGTTACGGAAAAGATCCGTGGCTACTTTCCGGCCGTGTACCAACCGTTGCGAAAACAATTCCGCGTATCAACACCAGCCATGAGCAAGACTGGATCCGTGCCTGTAAGGAGGCCCCTGAAAACAGGATTGAAACTGCTTCGCCATTCTCACAGGCCGGACCATTCAACGAGATGGTGGTAATGGGCGTATTGGCCGTTCGTCTCCAGGACCTGAACAAAGAACTCTTGTGGGATGGCCCAAACATGAATTTCACCAACATCCACGACAATGAGACCTTCAAGTTTTGTCTGGACGATGGATTTGTTATCAATGACGGTCATCCGACATTTAACAAAAAGTTCAGTGAACCCATCAGCGCCAAAGGATTTGCTGCAGACTTAATCAAACACAACTACCGTGAAGGTTGGTCTTTGCCGGATATGCCCGCATAACAGGGATTTGCATTATTGAATATACACTCGCCGGAAGCACGAACTTCCGGCGATTCTTTTTAACTGCCCTATTTTGTACTACCTTTGTGGCCGGAAGAAGGACTTGGAGACCCGGAGACTTGATGACGGAGATGACGGAAGGACTTGGAGACCCGGAGAATTGATGACGGAGATGACGGAAGGACGGAGAGACGGAGAGACTGTGGGACTTGGAGAAGGGGCGAGTGCGACTCCTTACTTTCAAAGGATTTAAAAATTGCTTGAAGGGTTTGTGGAGTGTTCACAATTCAAACTTCCAATTTCTTCTTAATTTGTGTTATTTGTGTAATCTGTGGTAGAGAGGGGTTCATTCGTGTAATCCGTTATTAAATTCGTGTAATCTGTTTTTTTATGATATCTGTTGAAGAACTATATGTTGAATTTGGTGGTTTTGAGCTTTTCAAACAGGTAAGCTTCATCGTCAATCCACGCGACCGTATTGGGTTGGCAGGCAGAAATGGGGCGGGAAAATCCACACTATTAAAAATTTTTGCAGGGAAACAGGTTCCAACCTCGGGGAAGGTTGTTGCGCCCAAAGATGTCAAAATAGGCTACCTTCCACAGCACATGGATACAACAGACTCAAGTACCGTTATCCAGGAGGCCGCAAGGGCTTTTGAAGAGATTCATGTTCTCGAAAACAGGCTCAATTTTCTGAGCAATGAACTTTCAACCCGTACTGACTATGATTCACTGGAATACCACCAGATCATGGATGAACTGCACGAAGTGAATGACCGCTTTCACTTGCTTGGAGGCAGTAACTTTCATGCCGACATAGAACAAACGCTGATTGGTCTGGGCTTCGACCGGAAAGATTTTGAAAGACAAACCTCCGAATTTTCGGGCGGATGGCGCATGCGGATCGAACTTGCAAAAATACTCCTCCAGAAACCCCATGTTTTCCTGCTGGATGAGCCAACCAATCACCTGGATATTGAATCGATACAATGGCTCGAAAGCTTTTTAAAGGATTATCCCGGAGCTGTAGTATTGGTATCCCACGACCGTGCCTTTCTGGATAATGTCACCAACCGAACCGTTGAAATAAGTCTTGGAAAAATTTACGACTACAAAGTCAACTACAGCAAATACCTGGTACTTAGGGTAGAAAGGCGCGAACAGCAATTGGCCTCCTTTCGTAACCAGCAAAAAATGATCCAGGATACCGAAGATTTCATTGAGCGGTTCCGATACAAGGCCACCAAATCGGTGCAGGTTCAATCACGAATCAAACAGCTTGATAAAGTAGATAGAATTGAGGTCGATGAAGAGGACACCAGGTCGATGAACATCCGGTTCCCTCCCTCTCCCCGATCCGGAACGGTCATATTCAAAGCTGTTGAACTCTCCAAATCTTATGGAAATTTACAAGTACTGAACAATGTAGACCTTACCATCGAAAGAGGCGAGAAAATTGCATTCGTCGGAAAAAACGGCGAAGGAAAAACTACCATGGCGCGAATCCTGATGCAGCAACTCGAATGTACCGGGGAACAGCAATTGGGGCACAATGTCAAGATTGGGTATTTTGCCCAAAATCAGGCCTCCCTGTTGGATGAGGAACTTACTGCACTCGAAACCATAGATCAAATTGCAGTTGGAGACATCCGAACAAAAATAAGGGATATCCTGGGAGCCTTCATGTTCTCGGGCGAGGATGTGGACAAAAAAGTGAAAGTATTGTCCGGAGGCGAAAGATCAAGGCTGGCCATGATCCGTTTACTGCTCGAACCGGTTAATTTTCTGGTACTTGACGAACCAACAAACCATCTGGATATCCATTCGAAAGGTATTCTGAAAAAAGCATTGCTCGACTTCGATGGAACACTTTTGTTGGTTTCGCATGACCGTGAATTTCTGGATGGCCTGGTCAATGTTGTTTATGAGTTCAAAAATAAAAAGATCAAACAGCACCTGGGTGGAATCTACGAATTTCTGCAGAAAAAAGAGCTTGACTCACTGCGTCAATTGGAAATCAACACTCCGTTAAAAAAAGGAAAAAAAGAACCAATCAAGGAGATAAGTGTTGTATCTTTTGAAGAACGCAAAGAGATCAATAAAATGATCAGCAAACTTGAAAAGCAGATTTCAGAGCTGGAAACCTATATCTCCAAGCTTGAGAATGAGATCACCGTCACAGATATCTACATGACCGACCATCCCGAAAAAGTGGATGGTGATTTGCTGACCAAATACGAAGCCACCAAGAAACAATTGGATACGGAGCTAAGCAAATGGGCAGATCTGAACAGTGACCTGGAAAAATGGAACACAAAAAAACCTGAATAATAGGGAATTATAGAAGATAAAAATTTTGTATTCGGATTGCACTCCACCATTGAAGCCATCAATGCCGGAAAAGAGATAGACCGTATATTGATCCGAAAAGGATTGCAGGGAGAATTGTACATGGATCTGATGAAACTGATCAGACAATTTGAAATTCCCTTCCAGCAGGTTCCGGTCGAACGCATTGACAGGGTAACGCGTAAAAACCACCAGGGTGTTGTAACTTTTATCTCTCCCATTGCTTATCAACCCATTACCGGGATCATCCCGATGATTTTTGAGGAAGGGAAAAATCCACTTATTCTTGTACTTGATAGAATTACAGACGTCAGAAACTTTGGTGCCATTGCAAGGTCTGCAGAAGTTGCGGGTGTTGATGCCATTCTGATTCCTGAAAAAGGGGCTGCCCAAATCAATGCCGATGCCATCAAGACCTCTTCCGGGGCTTTACTTACCATTCCGGTTTGCAGGGAGAAAAACCTGATCAACGCGGTCAGGTTTTTGCAGAATTCGGGACTTAAAGTGATCGCAGCATCCGAAAAAGGAGAATTGAATTACTTTAGTTGTGATATGACAGTGCCATTGGCCATCGTGATGGGTTCGGAAGAAACAGGAATCGATTCGGCCATCTTAAAAATCGCAGACGAATGGACAAAAATACCCCAATTGGGCACCATTCAATCCCTGAACGTTTCGGTTGCAGCAGGAATTCTTCTTTTTGAAGCGGTCCGACAAAGGATATTAATCTGCTAGATTATCTGTACAATGGATACATTAAAGGATGGAAGGCAACTTTCATCCTTTTTTTATAATTTTTTATACACCCCCTCCTTTTTTAAACAATTGCTTGAAATTTTATATGTTTTTTCAAGTTATACCCCCAATTTTTCGACAACTGTTTGTTAATTTATTATTAATTTGCGGACATACCCTCATATTTTTGCAATATATTCCAAAAAAAACAACTATTCTTGCAGGGACAACAAAAAAACAGGGGGGGGTATCCAAAAAAAAAACATTTTCTGATGTCAACCCAATAAATAGAAAATACTGAATCTTAATATTAATCTTAATTCTCAAAATCATGAAAAAGAAAATTCTCTTATCAGTTTTTACGCTTTCGCTAATCCTTACTTTCAAGGTAAATGCACAGGAAAAGAATCCATGGACTACCGGAGTTGATATTTACAGCAGCTATGTTTGGCGCGGAACCAAATTTGGAACCGGTCCGGCTATGCAACCCACTTTAAAATATAACAAAGGTGGATTCACAATTGGCGGCTGGGGCAACTACTGCTTTTCAGCCAACGAGGCAACTGAAGCAGATCTTTTTACCAGTTATGCAGTTGCACTTGGGAAAAGCTCCTCGCTTACCTTCAACCTGACCGATTACTATTTCCCGGGAGCAACCGCCCCCTATTTCACCGGAACCTCACACTTTTTTGAACCGATGGTCAATCTTGGACTTGGAAAGTTAACTCTTACCGGAGCCTACATGTTCAATGCCAAAGACACTTACCTGGAAGCAGATTACGCAGTCGGTAATGTAACTCTCTTTGCCGCTGCCGGAGATGGTCTGTACACCAAGGATACCAAGTTCAACTTGTGTAATGTTGGAGTCAAAACAACAACAGCCATCAAGATTAATGACCACTTCACGATTCCTCTCAATGGCGCACTCATTCTGAATCCTTCTACCGAGCAGTTCAATATTGTAGTAGGAATTACATTGGCCAACCAATAAATTTTACTGCTGCGCTTTCAAAAAAGATTATCAATCACTTAAAAAAACAAAAACATGAAAAAGATTGAAGCAATTGTAAGAAAAACAAAGTTCGAAGAGGTACGTGCCGCATTGCACGAAGCGGACATTGATTTTTTGTCCTGGTGGGAAGTAAAAGGACAGGGAACAGCACGTCAAGGTCTTATCTTCAGAGGAATAGCCTACGATGTAAATTCAATAGCACGTATTTGTATCTCATTTGTAGTGCGCGATGTCAATGTAGAGAAGTCAATCGGCGCTATTCTGCAATCGGCCTATACCGGAGAGAGTGGCGACGGAAGGATCTTCGTCTCAGAGATAGAACAGTCTATTCGGATCAGAACTGGTGATTCGGGAGATGAATCCTTGTACGATAAAAAATAGATGATCTAAATATCAATCAAAAAATAAATCAAGATGAAAAAATTAAAAAAATATACCGGGTTGCTACTACTCGGAATAATAGCACCTTTTGCTCTTTTCGCTGCAGACACAACGACCCCTGAACCAGTTCCTTTTATAGATGCGGGGAATACAGCATGGATGATAGTCGCTACAGCACTGGTTATGCTCATGACCATACCTGGCTTGGCTCTTTTCTACGGTGGATTGGTTCGCCAAAAAAACGTACTGAATATCCTAATGCAATGTTTCATTTTAACAGCTGCAATTAGCCTTGAATGGGTACTATTTGGATACAGTCTTTCTTTTGGCTCTTCAAAAGGCGCCTTAGCCCCTTACATAGGTGGATTCGACTGGGCCTTTTTAAATGGAATTGGTATAAACGATGTTAGTCCATATTATATTTCCCAAGCTACAGCCCGGATTCCACATCTTTTGTTTGTACTGTTCCAATGTATGTTTGCCGTGATAACACCTGCCCTAATCATCGGGGCCTATGCTGAAAGAATCAGATTTAAAGGATTTCTATTATTTTCAATTTTATGGGCAATTTTCGTATACAATCCGGTGGCTCACTGGGTATGGTCAGCTGATGGCTGGTTATTCAAGCTTGGGGTTCTTGATTTTGCCGGAGGTACTGTCGTTCACATCAACGCAGGCATTGCAGCCCTGGTAATGACCTTGATGATTGGTTCCAGATCCAACTATGGCAATCACCCAACTCCACCTCACAATATTCCACTGGTTGTAATTGGGGCAGCCCTACTCTGGTTTGGATGGTTTGGATTCAACGCAGGAAGTGGTCTTGCCGCAGATGGGTTGGCGGTCAACGCATTCTTGACAACCCATATTGCCACTGCTACCGCCGCCATAACCTGGGTAATCCTTGACTGGATCCTGAATAAAAAACCAACAATCATTGGAATTTGTACTGCAGCTGTAGCTGGCTTGGTCGCTATAACACCAGCTGCCGGATTTGTAGGGGTAACAGGTTCTATTGTAATTGGAATTTTGGTGGCAGTTGTTTGCTTCTTCATGGTATCCGTTGTGAAACACAAATTTGGATACGATGATTCACTGGATGCTTTTGGTGTGCACGGAATTGGTGGAATTATCGGCGCTTTGGCAACAGGACTTCTGGCAACACCTACTGTTCAGTCAGCTTACAGCGGTCTTTTCTATGGCAACCCGAAACAGTTTTACCTTCAATTGATAGCAACAATTACCACCATCGTTTTCTCAGGCATTATGACATTTATCCTCTTCAAAATTGTGGATAAACTGGTTGGTATTCGCGCTGGAAAAGCCGAAGAGATTGCCGGATTGGATATTACCCAACATAACGAAATAGCGTATTCAGAAAATGATTAAGCGGTGAAGCACCTTGATCAATAGTTTAAATAGCCCATCATATTTTGGGGGCATAACTACAAAATTAGATTATATTGTAGTTATACCCCCATTTTTTTATTGTAGATTATAAATTTTATGTGTTTATTCGCATCAAATAATTAAAAACGTTCTTTTCTTCAGAATAAACAAATTTGTAGACGCTATCTGATATTGGTTCAAAAAATTGGTACTTCCCTTTTGAAGGTCTCTTCAAGGGAAATAAAGGTCTCGGTACTCGAAATACCCTGGATTTTTTGAATTTGGTCACTCAGAACAGATTTTAAATGTTCGTTGTCCCTGGCATAAATCTTGGCAAAAATGGCATATTGACCCGTAATGTAGTGGCATTCAACAATTTCTTTAATCAATCGGAGTTGTTCGGCTACCTCGGCATACAAGCTGCCCTTTTCTAAAAACAGGCCAATGTAGGAACAGGTTCTAAAGTCGATCTTCTTTGGGTCCACAGTGTATCCCGAGCCAACGATAACCCCCATCTCTGTCATGCGCGTTACACGTTGGTGCACGGCAGCCCTGGATATTCCGCAAGCTTCCGCAACATCTTTGAAAGGGATACGTGCATTTTTAGTAACAATATCCAAAATCTGGAGGTCGGTATCATCAAGCTGGTTTCTGAGTGTCATGATTTAAAGATTTATTTTATGAAAATTTTAGTACTTTTCTGGTCATACTGAAGGCAGTAGAGTCAGCTGAATACCAAACATCCACAATGACGATCTAAACAAAAATAGCTTAAATTTATTAATTTGTATAGACAATAGCAGGTTATCAAGACAAGTGAGCTTAAAACCATTCAATATTTTGGAAAAATGACATATTTAAGAATTTATAAAAGAAGAATAAACAAATTATATACTTATGAAAAAATCCTGGCAGATCTCACTGTTCCTTATCTTGATACTATCGTTGCTCGGAGTAATTATTTCCGGAAAAAACCCATTTGAGCTGGATCCCAAGACCGTTCCCGGGGATGTAGCATGGATGCTAACCTCCACAGCGCTTGTACTTTTCATGACGCCAGGCCTTGCTTTTTTCTATGGCGGCATGATCCAACCTAAAAACATCATATCTACCATGTTACAAAGCTTTGTCGCCATGGGTGTAGTGAGCATTGTATGGGTACTGATAGGATTTAGTTTGGCATTTGGCGATAGTATCGGTCCTGAAAAGTATGGCCTTTTCGGAAATCCTTTTACCTATCTTATGTTCAAAGGAGTTGGTGGAAACATCAATGCGGCTTTGGCTCCTACCATTCCATTGGCCCTCTTTGCCATTTTTCAGATGAAATTTGCCATCATCACACCAGCGCTCATCACCGGTTCATTTGCCGGGAGGGTCAGATTTAGCGCTTACATCCTCTTCATTACCCTCTTCTCCATTTTTATCTATGCCCCATTGGCGCACTGGACCTGGCACCCGAATGGATTCTTGCGCAATTGGGGAGTCCTTGATTTTGCCGGTGGGACTGTTGTTCATATGTCAGCAGGATTTGCGGCGCTGGCCGGTGCGATGTTTCTTGGGCCAAGAAGGGATTACCAACAACAGTTTCATCCAGCGAACATTCCTTTTGTCCTGCTTGGCGCCAGCATGTTATGGTTTGGTTGGTTTGGATTCAATGCAGGATCTGCGCTTGCAGCAAACTCGATAGCGACTGTCTCCCTGATGAATACAAACATTGCATCCGCAGCAGCCATGATCGGATTCATCCTGTTCGATGTTGCCATGGGCAGAAAACCATCGGCAATGGGAGCAGCCATTGGCCTTGTAGTGGGTTTGGTTGCCATTACTCCGGCTGCCGGATTTGTCAACCTGGGCGCTGCCATATTTATTGGATTGTTTGCCTCCTTTATTTGCAACGTTGCCATCTCCTATCGGTCCAAAACATCGCTTGATGACACGCTGGACGTATTTCCCGCCCACGGCATGGGTGGTATTATCGGCATGTTACTTACAGCAGTTTTTGCCCAAGGTGTAGGCTTGTTCTATGGGGAGTATAAAACATTTTTGTTCCATCTGCTTACACTGGTGATCGTTGGCGTTTACACTTTTGGAGGTTCTTATTTGTTGTACAGGCTTACCGACAAAATCATTCCAATGAGAGTCTCCCCCAAATCAGAACGACTTGGCCTGGATATCACCCAGCATGACGAATCGTATGTAAATGAGCATGTCAGGGAATGATAATAACAACTGAAAGCAATATGTGAATAAGGTAGAATTAGAACTTGATGCTTTTAGGCTATTCACTTTTCGCTATACACTGTATTATAGCTGTTCCTCATAACCTTGCTCCAATCTATCTCTTTGTTACTCAAAGGAGGACGATCGGCAGCTTTATACCCTATTCCAACGATTGATAGAACTTCAAGATGTTCGGGAATATTGAGCAGGTTGCTAATAAATTCATTGGCTGTCTGATCATCATCGTGGTAACGACGGTGAATCTGCACCCAACAGGAACCCAGTCCCAAACCTTCCGCTGCAAGCTGAAGAATAATGGATGCAATGGAGCAATCCTCAATCCAAATATCACTCTTGGTTTTATCACCGGCAACAACAACGGCAAGGGGAGCGTGTTTCAGCAGGCAGGCGCCATGTGGTTTAGCCACAGAAAGCTGGCTTAGCAACTCCGGATCATCAACAACAACAAACTCCCAGGGCTGACTATTCTTAGAAGATGGCGAATGCAATCCTGCTTTTAATAGTTGATGGATGATTTCATCGTCAATCTTTTTTTCACTGAATTTTCGGGTACTCCGGCGGTTATAAAGGATTTCAAGCATGGTTTGGTTTTATTTGCAAAAATAGAAACCAAATTGATTCACCGCTACCTATTTATCATTTATTTTCAGAAACCGCAAAGAAATTGACTTGATGGTAAAAAAAACATTTAAAATATCACTTATATCCAACTTTACAGCAAAATCAATGATCAACGACGAATAAATCTGACAGACACCTGGTCAACCAGTAAAAGTAACGATATGGCAACCAAACAAGTCAAAAACGTGGGAGACAGATTAGTCAAAGCCTTGGTTACCAAATTGAATGGTTTTAAAAATTGTGTAAAATCAATGCTGTACAATGGTTGTAAAACAGAGGGTGCCTCACCACCTGGAAAATAGTTGCGGAGAATTGCAACGCCTATACCCAGCAACAAAAGACCAAACGCAATCTTCAACCAACCATGAATGCTTATTAAAGGTTGGTACACCGTTGATGTTTTCTTCATCTCCAGGCTCACACGGTCCATGACTTTTCTTGTAAAATCCTGTGATGGTTCCTCCCTTGGAAGCCCCTTCATGAATTCCCGGAGTTTATCCTGTTTGCTCATCTTGTAAATTTTTTCTTTCAAATTAATATCTGTGACCTTCCAATCTCATATTATCAGCTATAGCAGAGCACCTTCGCATTTCAGCAAGCTGTGAAGCTGACCATAAAGTTTCTTCCTGCTCCTGAAGAGTTTTACCTTCACGTTGGATGCAGACAACTCCACAATAGAAGCTATCTCCTCAACCGGAAGATCTTCAAAATAGTAAAGGTTCAAAATCACCTTTTCGTCCGGGTCTAAGCGTTCCATGGCTTTATGAAGCTGAACCGAACGCTCTTCTGAACTTAGCTGACCAACAGCATTTTCAGTATCCAGCATTTCAGTGTCCGATAATTTATACTCTTCCAGGCTTACCACATTTGTCTTTTTCTCCCTGACTTTTGATATGGCAGTGGTATAAACAATCCGAAAAAACCATGTTTTAAAAGCGGCGCTTCCCTTAAAACTATCCAGCGACCTGTAAGCCTTGATGAATGCATCCTGTGCACATTCTTCGGCATCTTCCCATCTGCCGATAATTTTCATGGAAAGGGAAAAGGCCATATGCTTGTATTTTTCTACAAGCTGAGCAAAGGAACCGGCATCTCCTTCCAGTACTTTTGCGATGTAATATGTATCACTTTTTCGATCCATCACCACATTAGACACAAGATACGGTTAATCGGTTACAAAATAAAACCTATTCCCAATTATTTTTTTTGAAACCTGTAACCATGTCTTAAAGCATGCGTCAAATGGGCAAATGTCAAACCATTAAAATTTAACACCATGCTTACAGCAATTTTAGTTCCACTGGCCTCTTTTGCCATGGTATTCGGAATCATTTATGTCATTGTTACCGCCAAGAACCGCGAAAGGATGCTGCTGATCGAAAAAGGGGCAGATCCAAAACTGTTCGAATCCGTTAAAACACCATCCAGTGGTGGAATTCTCAAATGGGGATTGTTCCTGGTTGGAATCGGGATGGGCATTTTTTGCGGATCACTTCTTGCAGGGACCGGAATGAATGAAACTGCCGCCTATTTTTCAATGATATGCCTTTTTGGGGGCGGCGGACTCCTGATTGCCTACAGGATTGAGCAAAAGCAAATTAACCAAAAAGAGAAGCAATAATTGGAGCAATGTCTTTGTCCGCCTTTAAATTATTCACAGCATCTTTGGATTACTTTGGCAATTGCCTTTTGACAAACCGGACAGAAACTGTTCGGTTTGTTTGATTTCATACGGCAATCATCCATCGGACTGAAAACTCCCTTTGCAACATATCCACCTCCTTCAAATACCCCCGTTTTACCTGCGTATCCATTGGTTCGAGGAGTAGGAATTGGCGTAGTTGGATCAATCAATGCCCCCCATTTGGACTTAAAATCAACCATCGTGGTTAGATTGGGTTCCCATGGCTCCACCTTCAGGTTATAAAAGTCTTCGTAGGCAACCTCGGAAGAATAGTATTCATCACCCAATCCGGCAAATTCATGTCCAAATTCATGGATGAAAACATTGGCTGCCAATGCATGGTCCGACGTACATACCGATACATAGTTGCAAAATCCTCCACCTCCGTATTCCTTCGAGTTCACCAGCACAATCACATAATCATATGGAACGGCAGCTGCCTGGTCGGAAACAGATTTTAAATCAGTGGTGGTCAGGTATCGTGCCACGTCAAATGTATAGAAGGAGCTGTTAAATAGCGTATTTACATAAATATTCCTGCCGGGAATATCTGTTCCTGATTCTGCGGAGGGGGTTTCAAGGGCATAAATATTGAACTGGTCCTGTTGTGACGCAAATGGCCCGACTTTGAATAAAGAATCAACCAATCGTCGGGCGTCCTTCACGAATTTTTCCATCTCCTTTTTTTGATAGCCTTCTGCAAGTATCGCAATGTCGACCTTCCGATTCGGTTCGCCGGAACTCTTCACCATTACCCAATCGTTTTGAACCGGCAGTTCTTTGGTAATAAAATAGTTGGAGGGATCAATTGTTGTTGAATAGATTGTTTGAAATTTCCCATCCCTGTTGCGACATTCCAGTTCAAGGAGTACTTTGCTTTTGGGAAAAGGAAATCGAAGCACTTGATAGAATGCCCTTTCCATCTTTTTTGCCTCTGCAGTTGTTTGCCATTCCTGAAATAACGGCGAGAATCCCTGACGAAAAATAATGGTTTGGGTCGCTAAATCCTTGACATTGAAACGATAATTGCCCAGCGTCTGTTCTTCAACGGCAATTTTGGTTGTTCCCCCCCAAAATAGTTCCCTCTTTTGCTGAACCTCGGTTACCCTTGCAACATTACTTGATCCTGAAAGCAAATAATCAAACCGAAGTACCCCATTGGTGAAAAAATCATTGAAATTACCTTGTGCCGCCAGGGAAAACGGAAGAAGAACAAGGAAGAAAAGAGCAATTTTATTTCTCATTTTAAGCGTATTTATTCAAGGCCTCCTACCGAAATTTTATCCAAAACATCTGCCGTTTTGTTTTCTCCGGCCGAATTTATTTCTGAATGGCTGATAATATCCGGCTTCTTTCACTAATTTTGCAGATGATTCAAAATTACCTATTTCTCTACATTTTTTAATGATATTGATCATGCAAGTTTTTTATGATTATCTGAGGGAATTTTTCTTAAATGCGCAGCTTCATCCAAAAATAGCCATCTATCTGGCCGCTCTTGGAACCTTTCTGATCCTATCGCTCATTTCGTTTATTCTCTTCTTTCCCTTACGGAAACTGCTTATCACAATCGTTGAAAGATTTACAAGACATACTGAAACCCTTTGGGATGATGTTCTCTTTGAGCACAAGGTTTTTCATGCGGTTGCCCACCTGCTCCCTGCAATCTTCATTTATGCATCAGCAGGGTTTGGTTCGGAGGATTTGGTTTCCCTACCATTTATCATAAAGGGCATCGCTAAAATTTACATCACTTTTGCAGTAGTTTTAAGTCTTGCCCGCTTCCTTGATGCCTCCCAGGACATATACAATACCTATCCTTTTGCCATCGAACGCCCTATCAAAGGTTATTTACAACTGGTTAAAATACTCATCTATTCGGTGGCTGCCATCATCATTGTTTCCATTCTTGTTAACCAGGATCCCGGAAGGCTCTTCACGGGACTGGGCGCCATGGCAGCCGTACTGATGTTCGTATTTAAGGATCCGATTTTGGGCTTTGTGGCAAGTATCCAGCTGGCAGCCAATAAGATGGTAAAGCCAGGAGACTGGATCACGGTACCTAAATTCAGCGTGGACGGAACCGTTGTTGATATTTCGCTTACTACCGTGAAAGTTCAGAATTGGGACAAGACCATTACATCCATTCCCACCTATTCCCTGGTATCCGAATCTGTTACAAACTGGATTGGCATGCAGGAATCCGGTGGAAGGCGCATTCAGCGCTCCGTCTTTATTGACATGGCCAGGATCAAATTTTGCGACCAGAAATTTGTGGACCGTATCGCAAATCTTCCTGTTATCAAAAGTTACGTGGAACAGAAAAGGGCATTGGATCCTGCCTTCCCCGAATGGAGGGAGCAGATGGGGAATCAACCTACTAACCTGGCCCTTTTCCGGGCATACGTAGAAGCCTTTCTCTGGACAAATCCAAACACCCATAATAACATGACACTGATTGTCAGGTTTCTGCAATCAACCGAACGGGGCCTGCCACTGGAATACATCGTTTTTAGCAAGGAACAGCAATCTGATCTTTTCGAATCCATTTCTGCTGAGATCGTTGACCATATATTGGCTGTCATCTCAGAATTTGAACTTAAGGTATTCCAGAATCCTTCCGGCAGTGACTTCAGATACATTGCCCGAAACCAATAAAATTGGGTCTGGGCAAAGTAAGCATTTCTTTGAATCTTGAACTTCACAAGCTCTTCAAGGAAACGATCAGACTGAGACTTTCATTACAAAAATTCCACCTAAAAATTTGCCATAAGGCAGGAAAATTATAATTTTGCAGTAAATTCATCAATTTAATAACAAATTGAAAGCAACGTGAAGAAAAATAACCTTGAATTAGAAGAAGACTTTAAAGAGCAGGCAGTCCAGATTGACGATCTGGATAGAAAAATACTTAAACTTATTACCAACAATGCCAGGGTTCCTTTTCTTGAAGTCGCCAGGGAATGTGGCGTTTCCGGCGCTGCCATTCACCAGCGTGTACAGCGCCTGATCTCCATGGGGGTTGTAACAGGATCTGAATTTATCGTTAGCCCCTCCAGAATGGGTTACAATACCACTGCTTTCATGGGTATATACCTGGAAAAAACCAGCTTCGACAGGAAAGTACTAAAACAATTAAAGGACATACCGGAAGTTGTGGAATGTCATCATACTACCGGACAATACGCCATATTTATCAAGATCCAAACGAAAACCAACAAGCATCTGATGAAGATCATTGACACGGATCTCCAGGCTATAGATGGCATTGCACGGACCGAAACTTTTATCTCCCTGGAACAAGACTTCAAACGTCAAATTCCTATCAAATGATTCACCATTTTAGTCACCCTTTGAAATGACTAAAATGGTAAATCATCATTTTCCCCATCCTTAACGGGCATAAAGTCATCTTCATTGTAGGGAGGTGGTGGTGCCTGGTCTCCCGTTGATGGTGATTTCTCCAACCTCTCTATTTTAAATGCGTTTACATTGTGGTACCATTTACCATTGTATTCACGTCCCTCCAAACTAAAACTAACCTCCAGCTCACGACCCTTATCGCTCTCCCTGATCATCTCTGTTTTGTCGTTGAACAAGGTAAAACAGATTTTTTTTGGAAACTGATCATCAGGAACTTCCAGGACAAAATCAAGCTTTTTCCACTCTCCTCTAGCGCTGCTTCCCGTTTGTAACGGGAGTATTTCTATCAATTTACCTTTTACTTTAAAGCTCATAAATTTGGTTTTTTCAGGAAATAAAACCCGGAAGATGAGGTTCATCCATTCCGGGTTTTGTTCCAGGGACAATCACCCCTGTTAATGAATAAGTTAATTATTTCGTTGCAGGTGCAGCAGCTGCGGCTGGTGTCGCAGGCTCAATGCTTAGCAACTCAACTTCAAAAATCAGAACTGAGTTAGGTTTAATTTTAGGCCCTGCGGCTTGTTCGCCATAACCCAGTTCAGATGGGATATAAATTTTCCATTTAGAACCAACAGGCATCATAAGCAAAGCTTCAGTCCACCCTTTAATTACCTGGGTTAAGCCGAATGTAACCGGTTCGCCGCGGTTAACTGAACTGTCAAATACTTCACCGTCAATGGTTGTTCCATGGTAATGTACTTTCACATTGTTTTCAGCAGCTGGCTTTGGACCTGTTCCGGTTTTAATGATTTCGTACTGCAGACCAGAAGCTGTAGTGGTTACACCTGCGCGCTTCCCATTATCGGCCAAAAAATTCTTGCCTGCTTCTTTGTTTTTCCCGCCCTCCAAGGATTGGGCTTTTACAAAATATGCCTGAGTAATTGCACCTGCCTTTGCGGAAGCAATAAGGCCAGAATCACCCTTCATCACGGTAGTGAAAGCCTGTAAAATGATTGCAGTATTAAGGTCTTTACCTCCCGGTGCTGCCGGAAGATTTTTCTTGATGTTGTTGCCCAAATCCACGCCAATGGCATAGGCAGCAGAGTCGGCCTGGGTCTTCAGGTTTACTTTGGTGTTTGATGTGTTACAGGAGGCCAGGGCAATTGAACCGGCTACCATTACGAGAAGTAAATTTCTAATTTGCATAACTGTTTCTATAAAAAATTGAATGATGGTTCTAAAAGTTGCGAAGATAACTATTTTTCAATAGATACGCATGTTGTGATGTTAAATTATTTATCTGTAACTCGTTGTTTATGGGGTTCTTAATTTTCCGATAACAACTTTTCAAATCCCGGGGTATAAAATATAGTAAAACCCCCATGCTGGTCGTCGCTGATGAAATAGGCTTGAAGTTCCGGATGGTTGACCAGAAAAGCTTTCGATTTCTCCAGTCCCATTACCATGAAAACAGTGTCATAAGCATCCGCTGTAATACAATCATCTGCTACTACTGTGACACTAAGCAAACTATGCTTAACAGGGTATCCATTGGAAGGGTCAATCGTATGCGAATACCTTATTCCGTTCTCTTCATAATATTTACGGTAACTCCCGGCAGTTGTAATGGCCTTATCCTTCAACAATAAAATTGTCTTTATCTGTCGCTCATCCCCGGCATTTTTAGCCGGCATCTCAATGGCTACGCTCCATAACTGGCCATCCGGTTTAACCCCTTTGCCCAAAACTTCCCCTCCAACATCAATCAGGTAATTATGAATCCCCTTTTTTTCAAAAAATTGAGCCAGCCAATCGCAGGTATAACCTTGGGCAATCCCATCAAAATCAATTCGGATCCGCAGATCCGTTTTTAGTAATTTACCCCCTAAGAGCCGAACCTTCTGATATCCAACCAAAGTAAGAAGGGAGTCAACCATTGCCTGATTGACTTTGGCTTTCTTTGAGAATCCAAATCCCCATGCATCGACCAGCGGACCAACAGTGGCGTCAAAAGCTCCATTACTGGCAGTTGAAACCTCCATCGACTTTTTGAAAACCTTTTCGAATATCTGATCTGCAGTTGCAGTTGTATCATTGTTATTCAATCTTGAAATGACAGAATTAGGCAGATATTCCGATACCGACAAGTCAAACTGCTTTAGAAGTGAATCAACCGCAGGCTGAAGATTCTCATTGTTGTCAGAGCAATAGGTGATGGCGTAGTAGGTTCCCTGGGCAGCACCCGTCATTTTAAAGATTTTAAGATCCTTTTTAATTGTACAGCCAGTCAGAAGTGGCAAAACAAGAACAATCGAAAGAACAAAACCCCAATGCAATCCTTTCATTTTCTTCGATTTATATAAATTAACCATTATTTTCGGGTATATAAATAAATGAGGTAGCTTTTCTCCAATTATCACAAGGCATTATTTCCGGGATACTACATTTCAAAATGGCTTATCCGGGTAAAGATAAAATAAACGGATTACTTCTAAAAACTATATTTCAATCTCAGAAACCAATAAATTCCGTAATCGCCATATTCCGTGCCCTTTCCCCCGCTAAAAAACTGGGCAGTCAGCAGAAGGTCCAGCGCTTGGGTCGCTGACAACTCAAGTGACGGGGCCAATACAGCAGAAAAGTCTGTTGGATTGTACATTACGGAACATTCACCTTTGAGAAGCGGTGTAATCGGATAGCCCATCTGGCCAAAAACTGCGTACCTGGCTTTGGTGAAATTTTTTGCAGAGATATCAAGTTCCCGTATAAACAAATTGCCCCAACCCGCCGGGCCGGTTATACCTTTTGAATTGAACAAACCTCCCGCCTGGAAGAACAATTCGAACCCAAACGTATAATTTAGCGCCATAGTGAAAACAATTTGGCCTGTACTGTCAGCAAAATTTTCATAACTTCTGAAATAGCTTCCTTCACCATTAAACCCGGCTCCATTGATTTGACCGGACCATCCCCCTCCCACAACTAAATCTTTCAACATCACACCACTCAGCAACTGAAAATCCCAATCCCAGCGGTTAAAACGATAGAGCGCCGCAGCCGTCAACTGCTTTTTATGGTCCAGCTTTGCCGCCACGTCAAATGAAGATGCCGGACCGGTGTAATATTGAAACCTGACTGCATCACTGCCAGGCCTCTCAGCATAATCGAAATCAAGATAGTTGAAGCTGTTGAAGAGATCATTGGGGGTCCAGACCATGTTTATGCCCCAGTTGATTCGCTGACGGCCCAGCGTAAACTCGCATTTCCCGGATGAATAATTCATTAGGGCCCTGTCAAAATTCGCATATAGATGATAGCCGGTACTTTTTGCTACGGAGAAAGTCAAATCCATTAATCCGTCATCCCTCGACTGAAGATCTGTCAGATAGGGATAATAATCAGACATAATCCCACCGAAAGACCAATTGTTCCGCAAACCTAACTTAAAACTCAGTTTCCTGTGGGGATTCCACTCCCAATCGATCCTGTTTTTCACCTCCCCAAGATAGCCCCATTGAGGATTAACATCACTTCCAAGAATTGTTGCCATACCTTCAACAAATCCCTTGACACTACTGTTATTTTGTCTCTCCTGAGCAATACCGGACATAGTCGCCAGGGTTGTGAGCATCATTAATATCAACGATTTGAAATCTAGCCAATTGCTTCTATGAAACTGATACAACATCATTGTGTTTTCTTTTCAAGATAAGAGCGTTCTACACTTTATCCTTTATCCTTTATCCTTTATCCTTTATCCTTTATCCTTTATCCTTATTGCTCCTGCCTCATATCATCCTTCAGTTTTCCATCCTCAATCCGGATTACCCTGGTGGCTTTGTCAACCACCCGCTGATCGTGCGTAGCAAAGATGAAAGTGACGCTCAACTCCCTGTTCATCTCCCGCATGATCGCCAATAATTCAGCGGTAGCCTTGGAATCAAGATTGGCGGTCGGTTCGTCTGCTATGATAAAGTCAGGATTGGAAGCCAACGCCCTGGCGACAGCAACCCTTTGCTGTTGCCCTCCGGATAATAGTGCTGGCCTGTCATTCAGTTTATCCATCAATCCGACCCTGCCAAGCAGTTTTCTGGCCTTTTCGGTCCGCTCTTTTTTGTTAACGCCCTGCAGTTCCATGATAAAGGCGACATTCTCAAGGGCCGTAAGCACCGGGATCAGGTTGTAGGTCTGAAAAACGAATCCGATATGGTGCAACCTGAAATCAATCTGTTCGTTCGATCTCAGTTGTGTGATCTCTTTTCCTCCGATCATGACAGATCCCGAAGTGGGTGTATCCAATCCGCTCAACAGGTTGAGAAGGGTTGTCTTTCCACAGCCGGAAGGTCCAACGATCGCAGCAAAATCGCCCTTTTCAAAATCTAAAGTGATGCCATTCACGGCATGAACCGGTATTTTACCCTGGTCGTAGGTTTTATAAACATCCCGGATTTGAATAATTGCCATAGTTGTCAGTTTAACCGTTGTAATGTAGTGCCTCCACAGGATTCATGTTTAATGCCTTTCGGGCAGGATAAATGGATGCGATCATTGCCGTAACCATTACCATGAAAGCAACAATGGGGTATAACTCAAGTGGGGCATATAAATAAACGACAGAATTATATCCGATGGAATTAATGCCCTTACCGAAAATACTCAGGTCTATTCCGGTATAACCAAACCATGCTACCAAAACCGCACTTATAACAATTCCGGCCACTCCTCCTGTAATGGATAAAAACAAAGTTTCGTAAAGGATCATTTTAAATATATTCCCCCGCTGCATGCCGTTGGCCATCAGCATACCAATCTCCCTTGTCCTTTCCATGACAGCCATCATCATGGTATTGATGATCCCAAATGCCAGGGCAAACAGGATAATACCCATGAAAATATAGGCAAAGAAGATGGTGTACGCGTCAATTACCTTTAAAGTTGGTTCCAGTTCGTCCCAGCTCTGCAGGACAATCTTTTTGGTGTCCAATTCCCGTCTAAGGGCTAAATTGAGCTTTATTCTGAAATCTTCTATCTCAGCTGTTTTGATGAGCCTGACGGCAATTTCAGTCGTACTGTTTTCGTCGAAATCAAGCAGTTTGTTCAGATCATTTCTCATTACAAAAACATTGGCCTCATCGTACAGGTCATTGTGGGTAAAATAGATACCCGTTACTTTGAATGCAGCCTCCACGATCGAACCTTTTTCATTGGCCATCGACAGAACAACCTTGGAACCCGGTTTCGCATGTAACTTTTCGGCCATCTTTCTGCTCAACAGCATGGGCATTCGCCTGGATCCATCAAAATATCCTCCTTCAACCACTGTTTGGTAAATATTGGTAACCCGCTTTTCAGAATCAGGATCAATACCGTTGACCATAGTTCCGGCCGCAGTCGAGGCCGTTTTGATCATCGCACTGTTTTTAGTTCTGTAGGAAACTCCTTTCAAATTGCCCATTGAGGCAATTTTGCAGCAAAGGCTATCCGGGTTATGGATGACAAACCGAATTTCCTGATTCATCATATATTCGGGATGATGGATTTGAAAATCGGACAATTCGTTGGAAATTGCCGCACGGTTACGCTGATCGTTCATACCCATCATGAAGGCATTGTAAAATATGCCTCCGGTCAGGCCAATCATCATCGCCAACATGATGACTAAACTCCGCGATCTGTTCCTCCACACGTTTCTCCAGGCAATCGACCAAATCATGACTTATCAGTTTTAGGATCGGATGGCATCCTGAATTTTTAATGCAAATACAGTTGCAACCGGATATAGGGCCGCCAGGACAGACAAAATAAAAACCACGATTCCCTGATTGACAAACATCTGTATACCATCCGAAAATGGCATCACCGGTTCGATGTTGTACTGGGCCATCATGTCCCCCATTTCTCCCGACATTGGGATCGGATGCAAGTGATAATACCTGATGATGGGCAAAGTTAAAACAATGCCTGTCGCAACTCCTGAAATTCCGGTCATCAGTGATTCCATCATTACCACCAGGGCAAGTTTTGTCCGATGCATGCCGATGGAGATAAGGATGGAGAACTCCTTCCTCCTTTCCAGCGTCCCCATCAACACTGTACCGAAGATGCCCATTGCGATGATAATGTAAAGTATACCTGCAACAATGACCCCACCGGCGTTGTCAGCCTTAATCTGTTGCAGCATGATTTCCAGCATCTGGTCCCACCGCATAATGGTAACTTGCCGGTGATCCATGATTGCAGTTTTCAACTGCTCCTCCACCTTTTTTGTCTGTGAAATATTGCCTGTCAATACTGCGACTGAAGTTACCAGATTCGGTTCGTAAGGAGAAAACAGTCTTGCCGCGCACTTGATTGGCATAAAAATCATTGTGCCATTTTCCACTGGCGACAACAATTTGATGATTCCTCCCACGGGAAATTTCCCTGCGGCCGTAATCCCTTGATATCCCTGCCCCAATATCACAAGGGTATCCCCCACATCAACCCCAAAAAAACTTGCAAGCCTTGTGGCGACCAAAATACAATTGTCATTTGAGGTAGGATATACTCCTTTTATAAGCCGACGCGAAAGATGGAGTATTGAGTCCTGCTGTTCGGGAACCATGCCGGTTACAAAGACTCCCTTCGTTTGGTCCCCATAGGATCCAAGGGCAAAAGATTCCAGTTTAGGGGCCGTTCCCCTGATTTGCCTTATACTTTCTACCTTTGCTTTCAGTGTAGAATCATAAACAAGGGCATCGTTGATCGAATGGCTGTCCCAGTATCCCTGGCCCTGAAGCTGCATGTTCCCAACCTGCCTGATACCGGCATCGATCATGTTCTCATAACTGCCCAACTGTACCGAACGCATCAACAAAGTAAGGAAAACAGAAAGGACTACTGAAACGATGGTAATTGTAGTTCTTCTGCGGTTACGCCAAATATTTCGCCATGCTATTTTTAACAGCGAATTCATGTGTTTCTAACTTATTTTTACTTGCCACATAAAAATCGAAAGTTGTTGATTTTCGCCTCGATTTACGATATACGGACATGCTCATTTCATGTTCCGGAACATTTGGGTATGCACATAAGCTACTCACCCGGACGGACACTTTTCATTTTTTGCTGTGTAAAAAACCCTGCGCTTAAAGGAATATCAAACTCCTGATTTGTAAATTCTATGACCGTTTTATTACCCTGTTTATCTTGCGGCACAATGGTCAATCTGGCCGGTAACTCCCTGTCATTAAAACGGGTTATCTTATCGCAAAACATCGTATTGATCTTTGAAAAATCTTCGTCGTAATATTCGACTTTCATCTGCCAGAATTTTTCCCTGGCAATCCAGATTACCACCTTTCCCCAAACTACCGCGGAAGAGGGTAATGGAACCATCTCAATTTTCCAACAAGTCACCCCTGAAACCTGCTCCTCCCCTACAATTTTCTGAACGTAATCATCCACCATGGAGCTGCCCTTCATCAGATCATCATTGGTAAAATCGGAACCCATCCACGATTGCGCCATCATGGATGGTGGTATTTTGATCATCCTTCCAATGGAGGGCATCCAGTTCCACATCTCCTTTTCACGTTTCATGAAAACTGAACCCTTTTCGCGGGCAGGGGCAGTTACAAGGATCAGGTAATATTCTTCCCCGACAGACCAGCTTTGCATGCTAACTTCCCTTGTCCAGGTTGGCCGGACGATTGTCATGGTCATTTCGCCCTTGTTCGACTTTCCATTGACAAGGGCCTGGGAACGCCGGAGTATCTCCTTGCCACTTTCCTGTGCCGGAGAGCTGGAAAAGCCGAGCACAAAAAGAATGAGAAAAGGTGAAATCCTCAATAGTCTTTTCATATTCAATGAGATAGATTATAAAAACAGAACCCGTTATCAAATGCCAATGTGAATATAACGAATTATCTTTCACGTTGAAAGACATGACATATATTTAACAAAAGATTAATCCAGCATCGAGAACTACCGGTATTTTGTTGCCCTGATCATCTCTCTTTTTCCGGGAGGACCGGGAATTCGCTCTACCTCAAACCCTATGGACTGGAGTGTTCGTCTGACAATCCCTTTGGCACAATAAGTGACAAGGATACCTTTGGGATTCATTCTGTCAAAGATCTTTTCGAAAATTGAACGGCTCCAAAGTTCCGGCTGCTTTTCAGGCGAAAAGGCATCAAAGTAGACCAGATCGACCAAAGGCAGATGATCCCATTCCAAGTCAAGTAGGTCTGCTTCAATTTTGTGCAGCAAAAACTGATGTTGAACCTCAACCCCACAATTCCATAGCGCCTGGTGGATGAGGCGGTACCATTCGGGATTAGTTTCTGGAAAGTGATTGGTGAATTCCAATTTATCCCAAACTTTTTCCGGCAACGGGAATTTTTCAATGGCGTTGTACCATACTTTTTTCCCTGTGCCCAAACCAGCCAAAAGAGTCAGGTAGCAATTCAATCCCGTTCCAAAACCAATTTCCAGTACCCTGATTTCGTTTTGCCCACACTGTTTAAATCCGGCCCCTATAAAAACATGTTGCGACTCCTGAATGGCCCCGAAAGTCGAATGGTAATGTTCATCTAACTCTCCCAGGTACAAGGTCTGCGATCCATCCATTGTCTCCCTGATTTCAACGTTCATCCTCTTCTTCCGTTTTTGAATCAATAACATCTTGTCTCAACGTAGTCGGTAATTGGCGGATAAAGGCAATTTTTCTTCTGTTTGTTCCCAAGTATTGAGGATGACCTTTCATCCAAAAATAGAACCAACCAAATAAAATCAACCCTTTTACAACTGAAGTGAGGGTGATGCTCCACCACACCCCTGTAACACCAAAAATAGATGGTTGGGCAAGATAAATTGCCAAAGGAATCCGTAATCCCGTCAATACAATGCCAACAAGCGAAGGAGGAATGGTCTTACCAACACCATTGAAAACGCCGCCGGTGGTAATTTCCACACACATAAAAAATTGGGAAATAGCCAAAATAGAAAGGTAACGTACCCCTAAACTTATCGCGTCCTCCTCCCGGAGGAAAAGGGTATAAATTTCCCGCCCGAAGACCAGAAAGCAGATTGTTACAAGAATTCCAATGGTACCACTGATTGTGATTGTTGTAAAATAGCCTTTAAATATCCTATCCCATTTGTTGGCTCCGAAATTCTGACCGGTAAAAACCCCAAGCGCAGTCGAAAATCCCCCAGCAGTCATCCAACTCAGTGCCTCAATCTGTGCACCAATACTCTGCACCGCAAGCGGTATTGCCCCCCACGGCGCAATGATCCGGGCTAGCGCCATACCGAAGGAGGCAAAAAGGATGCTATGGAGGGCAACAGGAGATCCAAGCCTAATAATCTTTTTGAAATATTCGGCCCCTAACCCCAAACGCATTCGAACCTTGCCCAATGCACTCTTTCCACTTCCAATTGTGAATATAAATATCGCCAATACAATTGTTTGCGATATTACTGTCGCAATGGCCGACCCGTCTGAACCAAGTTTTGGGATTGGCCCAAAACCAAAAATCAGTATGGGATTGAGCACCACATTGGCAATCAATCCTATGGCGTTGATCCTGAAAGGCAATTTCGAATTGCCTGTCCCGTTGATGATGCCGGTAAAGGTCGGATTGGAATAATAGAGAAGCGATCCTATGGCAATGATGCGTGTGTAGGAGATGGCTGAAGCCTCAACACTTTTATTCTGAACATGAAAATAAGAGACAAGTTCAGGAGCAAAAAAATAGGTAAGGGCACCGTAAAGAAGTGATAAAGCCACAACAAGCGATACTGCATTGACGGCATACGATTCGGCGCCGGCTTTATCCTTGGCCCCCAACGATTGAGAAACACCTACTTCAGCACCAATCCGGCCAATGAGCATCAAAGAGACCCCAAACCAGGTAAAATAAGAGGCGATACCTACCGCAGCCACTGCATTGCTCCCAACCCTGCCAAGCCATAACATATCGGTCAGGTTGTAAGCCATTTGCACAAAAGAGGTACCCAGGATCGGTATGGTCAGACGAATAATCTGACTGGTAATAGGACCGTCGGTGAGATTTTTAATTTTCAAGTGCCTGGAGTGAACTAAAGTGACTAAAGTGAACTAAAGTACCTGGAAACTCGATCACCAAAGTTCGGAGTCACAAACTTTAGGCACTCTAGTTCACTTTAGTCACTCTAGTCACTTCTCCCGGCGAAATTATATCGAAAAAAGCTATTTTTACTATCTGAAACGCAAAAATGTAAATTGTATCGCATGCTTGTAAGGCTTTATGATGATAATCCGAATCAGAAGGAGGTTGATAGAATTGTTGAACTATTGAGGGATGGTGCAGTTATCATCTTTCCCACTGATACCATCTATGGAATAGGTTGTGACATCACAAAGTCCAAAGCGGTAGAACGGGTTGCCCGAATAAAAGGGGTTAGACCTGAAAAAGCCGATTTCTCCTTTATTTTATACGATCTCAGCCAGATTTCGGATTATTGCCGCCCTTTCCCCAACTCTATTTTCAAGCTTCTGAAAAAAAATCTCCCTGGCCCCTTCACCTTTTTGCTGCAAGCCAATTCCAACGTCCCAAAACTTTTCAAAAACTCAAAGAAGAACATAGGCATCCGGATTCCGGAAAATAATATCATCCGCACCATCGTAAAGGAACTTGGAAATCCGGTATTGTCCACCTCTGTTCACCACGAAGATATTGTTTTGGAATACATTACAGATCCTGAGCTCATCGAAGAGAACTATGGCCACCTGGTCGACCTGGTCATCGATGGAGGATACGGGGACAATCACCCTTCAACCATTGTAGATTGTACCTCGGGTGAGGCCGAGATCATCAGGCAAGGGAAAGGCATATTGCTGGATTAACAATTCCTTGCAATCAAAATATTTTTGGAATCAATAAATCCGCGCTATTCATTTCTCCCGTTGAAATACTGACAAATGAACCTGTTTTTATGTTCGAAAGGGGAAAATCGAATGACGACTTGTACGGCGCTATTTACATTGAATGATTTAGTCGGACAGTGCAATTTCACCTCCTTTTCGACCTCCTCCGGCGCCCGGTAAAGTATTATCCTGCACGATGGTAAGTCCATACATTTGTCTGTTCCTGAATTGACTTGACCAATCCATACCAGATCAGCAAGCAACACTTTATCCATCTTTTTGAGCGCTGCAGGTTCAAGTGACGGAATGAAAATCGTTACTCCTTTATAATACACCCGGTTCCTCTCTACGCTAAAGTTTCTATCTGCAAACCGAAGTTGATCAGAAAGCTGAAACATCATCGCTTCATTTACCCCTCTTTCACCAAGATAAGGTTTCAAAACATATCCAATCTTTTCATCCGCATTTTCGCACCGGTCATAGAGAACCACAGCCCTTCCTTCGCCCGTTATGACCATGGCACGCGTACCGGGAATGTTCAGAAAAATGATTTCTGAATGTGTCAAATGTCTGTAAGTATTAAGAATTTCTATGATAGAAAGCACGATCATCAGCAAACCTACGTTACGCAAATTCCTGAATTGATGGCTCTTGTAATAATTGTACAACCACCATCCAATGAGAAGCAAGATACAAATCCTAATATAGGATGGATATATTCCTTTAAGGACCGCGTGCGGAAGGGATTCTACAAAATTCACCGATAACAAAACCAAACGGACCGACCAATCCAGCGAAAGGGCGAAAATTGAAGTTAAAAATCCTGAAACCGGGGCGAAAAAAACCACTACAAATGAGAGGTAAAGGATGAAAGTAACCAAAGGGATAACAGCCAGATTGGTTAACCAGAAATAGACCGGAAACTGGTGGAAATAGTGAAGGGTAAATGGAAGTGTTCCAATTTGCGCGGCAAATGTGACGGAGAGCAACAACCATATCTTGTCCAGGAATGGGTTTTTAACATAGAAACGCTTGTACAACAAAGGTTGAATGACGACAATCGATATAACAGCTGCGTAGGAAAGTTGAAATCCAACATCCCTTAAGATGGCAGGATCCCAAAATATCAACAGGAAGGCTGAAACAGCCAATGAGTTAAAGATGTTGGCGTTTCGCCGGAATGCATTGCCAATAACGACAAACGTGAACATGACTGATGCCCGGAGGATGGAGGCCGACATCCCGGTTACCAGGGCATATCCCCAGATCCCGGTCAAGACGGCCAACGTGTGAAAGAGAAAACCCAACTTCCAGCGCTTCAGAAATCGCAAAAACAGATCAAGAATGATGAAGATTAGCCCAACATTCATTCCTGAAACAGCCAGGACATGGATAACACCCGTATTGGTAAAGCTTTGTACCGTCTCCTTGTCAACCTCATCCCTTGCTCCAAATGAGATGGATGATATCAAAGCAACATGCTCTTTTTGAATACCGGAACTGTAGAGTATTTCTATCAGTTTCTCCCTTAAAACCAACGCATGGCGGGAAATATTCATCAAGCTGCAACCCTTTAAAAATTTGTACTGTCCCTCCCGGAGAAAGACACGGTGACCAATTCCCCTGTTGTTCAAATATCCACGGTAGTTAAATTCATAAGGGTTCCCATCGTTTTCAACTAACTCAGGCAATCCTTCCAATCCGAGAACATCACCAGGTTTTGCACTTTTTACAGCCGGGGATTTTGGGAGATAAACCAGTATTTTCAGCTCCGAATTGATCATTTGACAAACGACCTGACAGGTTTTTGCCTTCTCGATGGGATAGGTATCAAGCACGACAAACAGGTGTTGGTTTTTGAGTGGCGGAAAGTTAATCTCCTTTTCAAGCGAGCGAAGAATCCCAATAAAAAGAAGAGCAATAAATAAGATGATCGCCCAGATGTGTTGCATCCCAAATGCGATCCCTTTCAATAACAGCAATGCCAATATGGCAAGGAAAAGTAGTACGGCACAAATCGGGGCATTGAAATGAACACCAATGTGCCCCAGGGAAACTCCCATACAAAGCGGAAGGAGCAATCGTACAAAAGGTGCAGAGGCAACTTGAAGACCGGAAACTGTCATGTGAACAGGGAATTCACATCAAGTTACAGGATTCTGACGAGAAAAGGAAAAAGAATGGACAAAATAAATGTGCTATACAATAAAAAATTGTGCAGAACTAAAATTTACATTTTGGGAACTTTCACCCGATAGGAGGCATTTGTTATTCCCTTCGAAATTTCGGTCAGACGACGCTTGAGCAACCTCTTTCTCAAGGGTGAACAATGATCGGTGAACATCACTCCATCCAGATGATCGTATTCATGTTGCAAAACCCTTGCCGTATAACCGGTATACGTTTCATCGCGTGGTGTCCCGTCAGGCTCGAGATATTGTATGCGGATGAAATTTTTGCGATATACCTCTTCATGAATCCCCGGAATACTTAGACATCCCTCTTCCATCAACTCCTCGTCACCACTTCTTTCAAGAATTTTGGCATTGATGAAAGCCTTACGAAAACCGGCCAACGAAGGCTCGTCCTTTTCAAGTGGGGATAAATCAACCACAAAAATCCTGATAGACAAGCCCACCTGAGGTGCGGCAAGACCAACCCCCTCGGCATTATACATGGATTCAAACATATTTTCGATCAGTTCTGAAAGGCCTTCGTACTTCAGATCAATATCTTCTGCAACCTTCCTTAAAACAGGATCACCATAGAGTGTAATTGGCAATATCATACTTATATATACTTTTTTTGTTCGAGATAGGATTGCAGGAGAATGGTGGCGCTTACCCCATCGATGGTTCCTTTGTCCTGACGCTGGCTCTTCCGCAATCCGGCATCAATCATCGATTGAAAAGCCATTTTTGAACTAAATCTTTCATCAACCAACCTGATATCTTTCTCATATTTTTTCCGAAATTTTTGCACAAATGGATTGATGAACCTCAGTGCCTCCGAAGGCTGGTTATTCAGTTGAACAGGATAACCGACCAAAACAAGATCCACCTCCTCCCTGGCAAAATAGTCGTCTAAAAATTTCCAGACAAGATCAGCTTCAACGGTTTCCAATCGGGTAGCGATCAGTTGTAAAGTATCTGTCACTGACAATCCTACCCTTTTTTTGCCGTAATCAATGGCCATGATCCTTCCCATACTTGCATTCAATTTCACTTCAAAGATAGTGGTTTCAGAAATCTTAAAAAAATGACCGGGACAATTGTAATGAATGATGAAAAGTTAATACAAATTAAGAAACATTTAACACCTGGAAACGTTTCTAGTGTAAAATGTTTCCTATTTTTGTATTCTAATTAATATTGAATATCGGAGTAATGGATAAAGAGGATTTACACAAGGAGCGATTTCATGAATGGGTTGAGCCGGTTAAGAAACTCTTCTATGCTTATGGGTTAAAGAACCTAAGCATGGATGACTTAAGCCGTAGTTTAGGCATTTCTAAAAAGACACTTTATACCTATGTCAAAAACAAAGAGGACCTGATCGAAAAAATATTCCTGCACGAGGAGTCAATTATATTCAGAAAAAGTGGAAAAATTGACGACATTTCAATCAACGCGATAGAAAAATTGTTGCGTATCAGTCAGTTGGTCCATGACGAATTGCAACAAATCAATCCAATGATCCAATTCGAGATGAAGAAATATTACCCGACAATTTTTGAATCTTACATAGAGAAAAAGCGGGTCTTTGTTTTCGAAGGGATGAAAATCAACATGCAACAGGGAATTTCTGAAAAATTATACCGCGACGACATAAACATTGATCTTGTCGCGACCATTTACCTTAACAGCTTCATTGAACTTCACAATTCAGATGTCTGCAAAATCCTGGATGTAAACTTTCTAAAGATATTTGAAGTGATGTTTGAAAATCATATCAGAGGGATCTCCACTCCGGCAGGTATAGCCTACTTTGAGTCAAGAAAAAACGAAATTCTGGAATATATTAACACAAACAAAAAATAACAATTATGTCATTTCCTAACCGTTATCAACTTTTGATAACCATTATTTCACTTTGCCTGGGCATATCAAACGGAGTTGCCCAGGATACATTGCACCTCTCTTTGCAGGAGGCAAGACGGTTGGCCTTTGAAAACAACACCAACATTAGAAACTCCGCATTGGACATGGAGATTGCAAGGAAGAAAATATGGGAAACCACAGCCATTGGATTGCCGCATATCGATTCAAAAGCTGCCTACCAATTTCTTCCCAATGTACCCACCCTGCCACCGGGAACGATGGGCCCTGGTACACCAGCAGTTGAACTGGGGGTTAAAAACAATGTAACTTTTGATGTAACTGCTTCCCAGCTTATATTCAACGGATCCTATCTGGTTGGATTAAAGGCCATGAAGACCCTTTATCAGCAGACAAACGAGAGTACCGAAAAAATAGTACAGGACGTCAATGAATCAGTGATCAACACCTACTATATGATTCTGGTCGCGGAAGAGAGCCTCAAGAATCTTCAGAAGAATCTGGATAATGTGAAAAAGACGGAATATGAGATCACTGAGATGAACAAACAAGGCTTTGTCGAGAAAACGGATGTTGACCAACTCGAACTTACAGCCAATAACCTGAAAAATGCGATGAATCAGGTAAAGGGGAATTTAGATGTAGCCAACAAACTTTTCAAAATAATTGTAGGCCTGGATGTGAACAAAAACATCGCTTTGACCGAATCGCTTGGCTCATCCCAGGCTCTTCCCGTGACGATAAACGCCTTGGTAAATGAACCTTTTAACATCGACAAAAACATTGACTACCGGATTATTAAAACAGCTACTGCCCTGTCAAAACTGGAATATCAAAACGCCATTGCAGCTTATATGCCAGTAATTTCAGGATTCTATAACCATACTGAAAAGGCAAACAAACCCGCGTTTGATTTTACAGTAAAAGATGTCCTGGGTATCAATGTAAGCCTGCCTATTTTCAGCAGTGGCCAACGTATGGCGGCAGTCTCCCAGAAAAAACTGGCCATTAGCAAAATGGACAATACCAGGCAGTTGATATACAACAACCTGCTGATGCAAGCGGATCAATATCAGACTGAATTAAAGCTGAAATTCGAAAAGTATGATATCCAAAAGAAAAGCCTGGCCCTTTCCGATGAAATATACCAGCGTACACTCGAAAAGTATAAAAACGGGGTCTCATCCAGCATGGAGCTGACCACTACCCAAAATCAGTACCTGACAGGCCTTTCCAGTTATTACCAAAGTATTTATGACCTGGTAACGGCCAAAACTAAATTGGAAAAATTGTACAACATCAACCAGGAGATAAATAAACAATAAAAATTGACCTGCCCGGATATCTTCCCACCGAAGAAAATTTTAGAGAGTAAATCAAGAAATTAACAAATAATAAGAATCATATGAAAAACGCATTGCTCATCCTGGCCATCCTTGCCACACTGGTCTCATGCAATCAAAGCAACGACAAAAAAGGGGAATTGGAAAAATTAAAAACAGATCGTGAAATCCTGAATACCAAGATTTCCAAACTTGAGGCTGAAATCAATCCGAATCAACAAAAGGTAGAAAAGGCAGTTCAGGTTAAGACTTCACAACTTGTAACGACCAGGTTTAATCACTTTGTTGAAATTCAGGGTGTTGTTGATGGCGATCAAAACGTTTCAGTTAGTCCGCAAATTGGCGGAGTGGTGACAAATGTTTATGTAAGGGAAGGATCGTTGGTTAAAAAAGGCCAGATAATGGCCACCCTTGATGCAGAAGTACTTAAACAATCTGTTGAAGAGGTCAGGACTCAACTGGACATGGCGAACATCATCTTTGAGAAACAGAAAAATCTCTGGGACAAGAAAATTGGAAGTGAGGTCCAGTTTCTTCAGGCCAAAACAAGCAAGGAGTCGCTCGAAAGAAGAATCAAAACCATGCAGGAGCAAGTCTCCATGGCCAATGTCGTATCGCCCATTAGTGGATCTGTGGAAAGCGTCCCATTGAAAGTTGGACAAATGGCCTCTCCCGGATTACCCAACTCCGTTATCATGGTTATCAACATGTCGACAGCCAAAATTACGGCCGAAGTTTCCGAAAATTTTGCTTCAAGGATCAAAAATGGCAACGAGGCCTTTGTACGCTTTCCTGATCTTGGTAAAGAAATCGAATCAAAGCTGAGCTTTACCAGCCGGTTCATTGATCCTTCCAACCGTACATTCAAGGTGGAATGCCGCTTCTCTACCCACGATATTGAGCTGAGGGCCAATATGATTGCCTATGTAAAAATCAAGGATTATACCAACGAAGCGGCCCTTGTACTGCCAATAAACCTTATTCAGAGCAATCAGTCGGGAAAATTTGTCTACGTCGCAGCAAAACAAGGAGACAAATTTTCAGCTGTCCGCAAAATCGTGACAACCGGTATGGATTACAATGGTCAGACAGAAATTATTTCCGGCCTTACAATTGGCGATCAGGTTATTACTGCCGGCTATCAGAACCTGAAAGAGGGAGAAGCAGTCATTTTCTAAACGACAAATCATAAAAATATGTCAAAAGATAAATCATTTATCAAAGAATTTTTTGCAACCAGCTGGGCTGTAGATAATAAAACAAGCGTTTATGTGCTGATGACCATTATCTCCATTCTTGGTTTGCTTAACTATTACCAGATCCCCAAGGAACAATTCCCGGAGGTGGTAATTCCTTATATCATTGTCAACTCTCCCTATCCGGGAACATCGCCGGTAGACATTGAAAACCTGATCACACGTCCGATAGAAAAACAGTTGAAATCCATCGCCGATGTCGAGAAGATCACCAGTAACTCGGTTCAGGACTTCTCCTCCATCGTTGTTGAATTTGATCCGAGTGTTGCCGTCGAAACAGCAAAACAAAGGGTCCGGGATGCGGTAGACAAGTCAAAAAAGGATTTGCCGAGCGATTTGCCCGACCAGCCACAGATCATGGATGTGAACCTGGCAGAATTTCCGGTCATGTACATCAACATTTCGGGCAATTATGACCTGGACAAGCTGAAAAAATATGCCGAGATTATCCAGGACAAAGTCGAAGGGGTGAAGGAGATCACCCGCGTCGACATTGTCGGGGCACTTGAACGGGAAATTCAGATTAATTGTGATATCTTCAAGATGCAGGCTGCACGCGTTACTTTTGCCGACATCGAGGGAGCGGTAGCCCGCGAGAACCTGACCATCTCGGGGGGAACGATTACCATGAACGGGACCAAGAACTCTGTTCGACTAAAAGGGCAGTTTGATAATGTTCAGGAAATCAGAGATATTGTCGTTCATGCCTCAGGAGGGGCCTACATTAAACTGAGCGATCTGGCCGAAGTGAATGATAGTTTCAAAGATCAGGAGAGCTTTTCGAGGCTGGACGGGAAAAACGTCATTACCCTGAATGTGATCAAAAAAAGCGGCACCAATCTGTTGGATGCTTCGGATCAGATCAAAGAGATTGTCACTTCCGTTAAAGGCAAAGAACTGCCCGATGATCTTACCCTGACCATCTCGGGCGACCAAAGCCTGATGACCCGCAACACACTGGAGGAGCTGAACAATACCATCATCATTGGTTTTATTCTGGTAACATTGGTACTGATGTTCTTTATGGGCTTCACCAATGCCTTCTTCGTCGGACTTTCCGTGCCTTTATCTATGGCCATTGCCTACCTGGTCATTCCGAATATTGGATTTACAATGAACATGATCGTGATGTTTGCCTTTATTTTTGCACTCGGAATAGTGGTGGATGATGCGATCGTGGTCATCGAAAACACCCACCGGATGCACCGCAGATATGGCGACATACGGGTCGCATCCAAACTTGCTGCCGGAGAAGTATTCCTGCCCATCCTTTCGGGAACGCTCACCACCCTGGCGCCCTTCTTCCCTCTGGCATTCTGGCCAGGGATCGTCGGACAATTTATGCATTACCTCCCTGTTACATTGATAATTACCCTCTTTGCATCGCTCTTCGTTGCTTATATTTTCAATCCGGTATTTGCAGTCTCCTTCATGGCCCATGAATATGATTCAGATGCAAAAGCAGAATGGAAACAAACCAAAAAGATTTTGATGGGTATGTTTGCACTGGCCGTTGTATTCTATCTTTTCAAATCTTTTGGGATAGGCAATTTCATCCTGTTTGCCATCCTGATGGTTTTCCTCTACCATTATTTCATTCAGTTCTGGATCAAGTCGTTTCAGGAAATATTCTGGCCAAAAATGATGGCTGGCTATGAAAAACAATTGCGCTGGGTTTTATATGGGTACCGTCCGTTGTTGTTGCTCGGGGCGATGACCGTCCTTTTCATTTTCACCATGATCCTGACCGGGATCGTTAAGCCCAAGGTGCTTTTCTTCCCCGACAGCGATCCCAACAGTGTGATGGTATATGTGAAGATGCCTGGAGGAACCGATCAAAATGTAACCGACAGTGTTACAAAAATAGCAGAACACCGCGTATACAATGCCATTGGACAACACAATCCGGATGTAGAATCCGTCATCTCCAATGTCACGGTAGGGGCCGACGAAGAGGGGTTCTCCTCTGCCGGAAAGCCATTCAACAGGGGCAAAATATCCATTAATTTCGTGGAATACAAATACCGTACGACCGGAATCTCAACAACCAAATATCTTGATAAAATCCGTGAGTCAGTTGCTGATATTGCAGGGGCGGAAGTTACCGTAGGAAAGCAAAAAATGGGCCCGCCAACGGGGCAACCCATCAACATAGAGGTGACAAGCGAAAATATGGACAACCTGGTTGCAGATGCCTTCTCCTTCCGCAACTACCTTGATTCCCTGAATATACCGGGAGTCGAAGAGCTGAAAACCGACTTTGAAATCAACTCCCCGGAGGTCATGATCAACATCGACCGCGACCGTGCCCAAAGAGTCGGCCTATCGACCGGTCAGATTGGACTGGAGCTAAGGACTGCCCTCTTCGGAAAAGAGATTTCAAAATTCAAAAAAGATGAAGATGAATTTCCTATCACAATCAGATATTCGAAATTAACGCGCGACAATATCAATTCGTTGATCAACCTGGATATTACCTACCGGGATATGAACTCCGGGCAGCTAAGGACCATCCCGCTTTCGACGGTTGCCAAAATTAACTATTCCAGTTCCTATGCCGGTATAAAAAGATTGGACCAGAAGCGGATCATAACCGTTTACTCCAATGTGACCTCCGGTTATTCGCCCAACGACATCGTACCGAAGATCAAGAAATTGGCCAATGATTTCCCAACGCATCAGGGCACTTCGATCAAGCTTACAGGGGAGCAGGAAAATCAAGCAGAAACCTCCGCTTTCCTGTTGAGGGCCATGATCATTGCGCTGGGCCTTATCTTCTTTATCCTGATCACCCAATTTGGTTCAATCAGCAAGTCCATCATCATTCTGAGTGAGGTGATCTTCAGTGTGATCGGCGTTTTACTGGGTGTCATCATCTTCCGCATGGACCTGGTAATCATGATGACCGGTTTGGGTATTGTTGCCCTGGGAGGTATCGTTGTCAGAAACGGGATATTGATTGTCGAGTTTTGCGATGAGATGAAGAAACGGGGCATGAAGACCAGGGATGCGATTGTACAGGCCGGGAAAACCAGGATAACTCCTGTTGTTCTTACAGCTTCCGCCACAATTTTGGGCTTGGTGCCGCTTGCCGTAGGAATGAACATCAATTTTGAAACACTCTTCACTTCACTCAATCCACATCTTTACTTTGGCGGCGACAATGTTGCCTTCTGGGGACCGCTCTCCTGGACAATCATCTTCGGCCTGAGCTTTGCCACATTCCTGACACTGTTGTTTGTTCCGGCGCTCTACTACATGGATTATATTATCCGGATTAAGAATCGCAGGAGAAAAAATCTAAAGAAAATAAAGGCTGCTAATAGATAATTGATTTTGAAATAGATAGACAAACAATAGGGTTTCCGGAATGGAAGCCCTTTTGTTTTTGATATTTCTTTTATACCTTTATACTTAACCGTAAATTGATAAAACGCTCTCATATTCACCAAAAAAACGAGTATTATGAAATTCATTTTCCTGTTTGCTCTACTGAGTCTCTGCTGCTCTTCCCCGCAATTTGGGCAATCAAATACTCCTTGCAGGGAAAATTCCTTGCTGGTCAATGGTACCGCGATTCTTAAACAAACACCCGAAATCCTGACAGCCAGCATCACGATCAAGGTAAAGGGGTTGAAATTCAACGAATGTCAGGAAAAGCTTGTCAAAGCCATCGAACAGGCAACAAATATGCTTGTAAAAAAAGGAATCGAAAAGGAGATTATTCACACCAATGATCTGAATGTATCCGAAAGAAGTGAGTATATATCTGAAGGCCGCACAAAACTTAGTTATGAAGGAAGTTCCTCAGTCAATGTAGAACATCTTTATTCTCAGGAATATGCCAAAAAATTACTTTCCGCCTTGCAAAACGATTCCGTTAACTTTCTTTACAATCTCGGTTTTACGCTATCGGAAAATCAAAAGAGTATACTTCGAAAAAAAACGATTGATTTAGCCATTTCCGATGCCAAAGAGAAAGCCGAAGCCATTGCCAAATCTGCAAATATCCGGTTGGTAAGGATCAACAACATTACCTTCACCGACAATGAGCAAGGGCAATTTTATGAATCAGATCTGGTTAGGGAAGGTAGAATGAACTCAGGTTATATTGCAATGAGCAAATCTGCAGGTCCGGCTCCTGCCATTGATCTCAATCCCAAGGGAATCGGGATAAGAAAGAGTGTTACTATTGAATGGCTGATTGAGGAGAAAAAATAGGCAATATATTAGAAGCGCATGATCAGACTGAAATAGATAGTAGCTATTTTTCGTGTCCAATAATCTCATCGTTATTAATCTCAATAAGATCATATATTTCAAGTAACTTAATCATTGTCTCAAAGTACTTTTCTATAATATTGAGTAAGTCTCTATTAGCAATATTACCTGTTGTGACAAATATTAACATATTGGGAATCCCTTGAATTATATGTGAATCAAGGAAATCAGAATCCTTAGTAATTACTACCCTATTTTGTTCTATAGAAACCTGTCTAATCTCTTTATCTGAGGTTCTTTCTTTATTTGGAAGATTTTCAGTATGAATAACGTCGAATCCTAATTCCCTTAACCTTTTTGCAAGTTTGAAAGGGAGATTAGCATCAACAAAGAATTTCATGTGTATATGATTTGTTTTTTAACGGCCAATTGGAATCGAAGATCAGCGAAGCTAATAGCATGATTGATGAAATATATGCTTATTTCGGTTGGTCCAGACATGTCGGGATGGCTATTTCATGCAACAATTCTATTAACCGATTTAACTTTGGATAGTCTGGATGCAAAAGCCAGGCACGCTTTAATATCATTACTTTCTAATGCTGGATAATCCTCAATAATCTCGCTTTCACTCATCCCGGAGGATAGTAAGTCAAGTATCAAGTCAATAGTATAACGCGTATTTCTGATGGTTGGTCTTCCCTGACAAATCTCTGGATTGATTGTAATCCTATTTAAAAGTTGTTTATCCATACTTTTTTTGTCAAATGTATAAAAAAACCCTAAGTATAGGAAGTCTAGGTCCATAGGTATTCCACCAAAGTTCTCCAGCTACACGCAGGACGTGAGTTTACCGATAAACTTTCCACGATGTGTTGCATTACAAATTGCTAATTTTTTGCCAAAGGAGGAAATCATTTTCAGCTGTACGATAATTTCGTACAACTGAGAAAAACCTTCTGTGTTCAGTTTCCTTTTTAGGTCACTCCAATATCTTCGTGGATTATTACTTTCGGTAAGCACTTCGATTACATCAATTATTGCGAAATACTATTTTTGTTCCGATTCGTTCCATTCTGAACGAATTTGTTTGCTCTCAAATAGTTTGATACTACTCATTTTATCGTTTTTTTGATCATCAAAATATTCATTTCTCCCGAAACGCTCCCCTTCAATTTACTAATTTCCTGTCAACGAAGCACTGAAACCCGACTTGCGGGAGGAGCTTGCTGTTTGCAACAGGGCTTCATGTTGGGTCTCGTCCCTCAACCACACGAAGCCTTAGTTATTATGAGCTGGCGTTCCTGCATTTAGTTATATTTTCTATCTATTTCCTTTTGCCCGATTGTGTGTTTTACACAACATCTGACAGTTCTTAGCCTCTGTTGCGCCACCCTTGCTCCATGCTGATACATGATCAGCGTCCATTTCTACCAACTTCCAAATCTTACTCTTGTTGGCATCATGTCCAATGACACAAAGCGGACAGTTTGATTCACCCTTAGTTTCAGATCTGGCTGTCTGTGCAGTGTAAACAATTTTCTTGGTTGCTTCGTCAAAGACTCGAACATCCAACAATTTCGTATCGACTGAACCGCCAAGAATGTACTCAAAAATACCCTTACGATTTTTGATATACGGATCACCGTAGAGCTTCCGCACTTCTTCCGACACTTTAGCTGGATCATAAGCTTTCTTGTGATACTTTTCGTACAATCGTCCCCATTCCAGCCCGCGCATCTCACTCTCGACCTCTTTAAACACGCTGGAAACCCATTCAATTACACTGTTGAAATATGTTTTTAATTCAGTAATGTTCGTGTCAAAGCGGTGTCGGCTCATATAATCACTAATGTTACCTTTGCTCACCCAGTCAAGAGCGCATTCCAGAAACTCCTGCCGGTTGGCGCTACCGGATACATACGCACTCCATTTTTGGATGTTGGAGTTTTGGCTATTACTAAACTCTTCTTTGCCGAGTGTGACAAATGGTCCTGAGAAGATGGCGTTGAGTAATTCCTGATCATTGAGCGGAATACCGGCAATATTAATCGTCCGAAACCACTGTTTTATCTCACTTTCGCTGCCTTCACATTCGTAAATGGTTAGCTTCGTTTCCCAAATCCTGGACTGCTTGTCGGCTGCAATACCGCTAAAATATTGCTCCATGCCGTTTTCATCCCTGACGGCAAATTTGTTGGTTACAAACCGTCCAAAACTGGTAATTCGCTGTTGCCCATCCAATACTTCCAGTTGATTATCACTCACTTTAACAAAGTATATTAAGCCCAGCGGATAACCCTTGAGAATTGATTCGATGACGGCCACATCCTTCTTGCCATCGGCATAAATGTAGTTGCGCTGGTACTCCGGCTGGATGGTCAATTTGCCCGACAAGCCAAACAATCCCTTGCCTTCCAATTCGTTGTATACAAATCCTTCACAAATAGCTTTGACTTTGATGTCTGTACGCAATGTTGTTTTCATTTCTTAGTGTTTTTATGTTTGATGAGTATTCGCGTATATATTCGCTTAAAAGTGCTATCACCATTGGCAGTATAAAAACTTGGACCTCCCTGTGCAAATGTTCCTTTCTTTGCAACCTCAAACATAGGAATTCCGTGAGTTAAATTTGAGCCTATTATTTCAAATTGTTCGGGACAGTATTTATCAAGGAAACTAATTGGTACACCCATTATACCGTCGTAATCACTCGGGATAGCATCGGTAAATGGCACTTCAATGGCACTATAGTTTTCGTAGCGATCATACGATTCTTTACCTTTAATCTCTTTGTGTTTGCTGTATTTCAGGTTGTCCGCCATGGTCATAAGTGGCAATGTTTGGTGACGCCGCCCATGGTCAAGGTTCGTAAACCAGCATGAATTTCCTAATCTTGTATAATCGCCCACATATCCAAGTCGGGCAGCTTTCTGCCTGTCCTTTTCGTCAACTTCTGCACCTTTTGGAACAGCAAATACCATATCACTACCATTTCCAGTCGCCCCTAACCAAGCTTTATTTTCTTTAATCAGCGGGAAAACTTCCTTGTAAGTAATGGCATTCATATTGCCGATTATCATGAATTGTTTGCCTGCTTGCACTATCCACGCTAAAAAATTACGAAACAGCGAGAAAGGCGGATTGGTAATGATGATATCGGCTTCGTCTTGCAGTTTTTTGATCTCTTTGCTTTTAAAGTCGCCATCGCCTTCCAGGTAATGCCACTCCAGGTCATTCACATCAATCTTGCCATCACCCGTCTTGTCGTGTGTCAGGCTAAATATCTTGCCGTTTTTGGTAGTCTTGTTATAGTCGAATTGCGGGTCGTTTACTTCGAACAGGGTAGGCTGGTATCCGGTTTTGTATTTTTTACTGTCGGCCGCGTAGCTGGTACTGATCAATTTTTTCAGACCGAACCGCGCAAAATTCTGCGCAAAAAACTTGGTAAAGTTGCTCCATTCCGGGTCATCGCAGGGCAACAGCACCGTCTTATCCCGAAACACATCAGGGTTGAATTCCAAGTAGGCATTGATCTCTTTCTCTATATCGTGGTACTGTGTATAGAACTCGTCGTTTTTTGCATTTTTTGCATTCGAGAGGTTGCTGTTCGCCATATATTTTTAATGGTTTATTTTAAATGGCTATTACCATCTGTTATTTTTGTTTCTTTCTTTCATTTCGCAGTCAAATTCCATTGAATTTAATAATTCGGAATCCTGATAATGGTCATTATTTTTTAATATTTCGTCTACAATTATATCTTGTTGTTTATCGGAAGCAAATAGCATATCGTCAATTAATCGAATTCGATGCGGAATGAAGCTCAAAATTTGGATACTATCACATCTTTGAGGAATTCCTATTGTTCCTTTAATTGGATTTATTTTTGTATTCAACATTTTATCTTCGTCATCTCCAAGTAGAAAGGACCAAAAAATAAATTTTGAAAATTTTGCATACATCGAACAATAATTAAATTTCTCATTGAAGACTGTTGTCCCATCCATCAATCTTGTCAAATAGTAATCAACACTTTGACTTGGCATAGTGTGATCAATAACATTGTCTATCAGAATGAGATGAACTTTGTCATAATCGTATGGATAAACTCCATGTAGAAGAAAATTTCTCCACTGTTTCTCCGCGTCAAGTTGCGTATTATAAAATTTAAAGGATTTTGCATCTGGAAGCTCTAACTCAAGGACTAAGATCCTCCAAAGCATAGAAATGGCGAAATAAAATAGATTTTCATCATAAGTCATTTGAAGAAATGTATTGTCAAGATATTTTCGGAAAATATTCTCAGCGAACCATTTTTCTCTTTTACCAAATAGTTGTTCTGCCTCTTCAGAAAGCAAATATTTTTTATAGCCATCCTGATCTCTTTTGTTCGGAGTTGCATAACCTCTCTGGTATTTAGAGCCGGTTGATTTCATCCATTCAACAACGAATTTGGGATAAATATGAGAATTTCTAAGATCTGCTTTCTCTCTTGTCAGTCTGCATATACCTATCATGATGCGGTATTAAAATTGCTGGTAGCTTTTATATGTACAATAAAACCATGCATATACAACTAATAGGGGCTGTATAGGTTAAGGTTCATATTGTTGGCAGCAATAAAAGTAATAAAATAAACACTTTACCATTGTAATTTATGGAATTTTTCATGTCATTCACATAGTTAAAAAAGAAAACTCACCAACCTCCATTTAAATCAAAGCTTAGCGGGTTTGCTATTTCAAAAAATCGCGAACGGTTTGTACAACCGGTTTTAATGAATCCGTCTGGGGGGCGGCAGTGCGCTGTGTCAGCATGTCGGCGTAGTATTTACATGCCGAGTTCTGCTGCGGAACGTTGCAATGAACCGTTGAGGGTGGTGAAGTTGAAATTTCAGGAATATTTATGTAGACGGAATATAAAAATCCCATTAGCAACAATTCCAGCCATTTAAACCCGGAGGGTTTGCATGTTTATAGAAAATCCGGGGACAACATGAGGGTTCGACCCCGGCCGGGGTCGAATGGTTCTCGACAAAATGCTTTTTCTATAAACATGTGATTCCTCCGGCATCTGTTTTGCAAATAATGGGAAGATTTACTCATTCTCATTCCAAACCCGCCAACCTCTACGATCAAGGCCATGTGGGTTTGCAAAAAAAGACATATTAATCATTTGTGCTTTGGCTTAAAGGTTTTATATATTTGTAAAAAATTAGGATCGAGATGACAACAATAGTAATCGATGATAAAACCATAGATGCAAAAAAGATGGTTGAGTACCTGAAAACCCAACGTTACGTTAAAATCATCGATGAAAAAACACCCAATGCGACCTTGCAAAAATCAATCGATGAAGCTGAGACGGGCAAGGTAATTAGGGAGCCAAATGTAAATGAATTGCTAGACCGGCTAAAAAAGTAGCTGCATGTACGAAATAATCGTTACTAATCAGTTCTCGAAATATTACAAACTATGCATTAAGCGTAAATACGGCATCCATTTACTTGATCAGATCATCATTCAACTTGCTGAGACAGGTAGCGTTCCGCCGAATCATAAACCGCATATTTTATCTGGCAAGTTGCAAGGATATTGGGAATGTCATATTAAACCGGATTGGCTTTTAATATGGAGTAAAAACGAAGAGCAAAGAACCATTACCCTTGTTGGTACGGGAACCCATTCCGACCTGTTTTAAATGATGCCCTGTTCATGTGGGCCATAGTGGTCGGGATTATTTACACATCGAGAGCTAAAAACGCTTTATCAAACTGCAATAAATCTGGTGGTACGTATTCTGTTTTTCAAAGGTTCCTTCGTAATTGACAGACATTGAGAATTTGCGGGAAAATTGATAGGACAAATCAGCCTCACCAATGTGCTCCATGAGTTTTGAAGAAGAAATGAGATAGTTATAATCAACGAACCGATAGTTTAAACCACAGTTCATCTTGCCGTTCAAAAAGTCCTTGTCAAACCTGACGCCATAAACGACTCCATCTACATAACTGGTTTTCAAAATATTGGCAGTTAAAGTAGTCGAAATATTTAAGGAAGTAAATTGGGAGTAGTTAAATATTCCATTAAAATTTTTCGTGGGCTTACTATCCCCTGCCCTATCCCAGTAACTCGAAGAAACCCCAATACTCAAATAATTGATTGGTCGGTAATTGATCCTCAATTGCACGCCCTGACGCGTGGCATCAGCGAGCATTACGTCAATGTAGTTCTTAAATGTCTCATAATAAATTATATTCTTACGATTGTCATAAGAGGTTGAAACAGATAGTTTTCTGGATACCCTGTAGGTGAGCATCAAGTAGAGACTTGTCAGCGACAGTTCATTAGAAGGAACTCCGGCAACCATTTTATACAGGTCTATCTCTGAAGAGAGAAACAGGTTCAGGCTTTTAAAAAGCGAATTGTCGTGCTGAAGATAGATAAACCTACGGTCGGTCTTTCCCGAATTTGTCTGGTTGAACCCGGCCAGGGAGGTCTGCATGATACCATTGTCATTCTTTACCGAATGGCCAATAAATGCGCCATATTCCAATAGTCTCCCATTAAAGCTGTAATCCACGTAATCCGGCCTAAAACCCCCGACCGCTCCCAGGAAGAAATGGTCAAAGTTCATCTCAAACTGAACCCCGTCAATGGCTCCAAGACTGGAAATATTGGGATTAACTTTCCGCCCCAACCAGATTGTTGTTTTATTATCTGCTTCATATTTCAGGTTCAGGTCGTAGATCTTCAGCGCATTGAAAATATTGCTTTTAACCGGCGCCCAATCATTTAGCTTATGGGCAAACGAGAGGTAGCTATCCAGTGAGATGCGTGAATTTGAAATATTGGAGGCGTTCATCGACCAGATATACCTCAACCGGTTGCTGTTTCCCGCGTGCAAATTGGAAAGGTTGGTGTAAGAGGAAATCTGTAGCCGGCCATCGATCCGCTCTTTCCGGAAAATTGGTGTTTGCCCTGTTTTGAAACTCGCGCGTTGTGAACTATCTGCAGCAAGTATTGCACTGGACTGTTCCCTTTGCATCTCCCGGACTACGACGGCTTCTTCCTTAGGAACCAAGGCGATCACCTTATCTCCTACCTTTAATTTTTCCGAACTTACCGGTTTCCCTACGCAGGAAACAGAAGAGGCATTTTCAACAGATAACACCGGTACCAGAATTTCATTTTTCCGGATATAAATTTTATCCCCTGTCTTGATTCCTTTGGCCGATAAAAATTTAACATAGATATTTTGGGCTGTCTGGTAAGTGACTGCACCTTCAATCTCAATTTTCCCATTCTGGGCAAAGATGATTGAGATACTCAGTAACATTAGAATTAAAAAAAACGCAATCCTCATCAATTTTAAACTCAATTATAAGTATTTACCATTAATTAATTTACTATTTACAATTTGGTTAATCATTGACGATTAAACCCTTACAGAACAATGTTTACGACATTCAATTTTCACGGTACTTAAATTAAAACCTTCATCTGAACCTTTTTTGAATTAATTGTTTCCCCTGGGATGGCAAGTGTAGCACGATGTTGCAGTGTATGCATAATTTTTTACGCCCTTATGGTCATTGTCCACAGAAGCTTTATTGCTATGCTCATGGCACAAAATACAAGTAAAGGCTGCGTAGTTGGTGGCAACATTATGGCAATCAGAGCAAAGTGTCCATTTGCCATTGTGTTTACCGCTATTTATCGGGAAATACTGGGCATCATGATTATACGTAGATGGTGTCCATGCTGTGGTTGAATGGCAAATTTCACAGTTGGTGGGAAATTTGGCCCCCGCATGGTTTGGATTTGTGGAGGCATTGTATTTGGCTGCATGACAAGTGAAACAGACCGTGGAGGTTCCCTTGAATCCGGTGGTGTGGCATTTTGCACAGACAACAGAGGCATGGGCCCCGGTTAAAGGGAAGGCAGTCGTAGCATGGTTGAAAATATTTTCCAGCCAATTGTTCTGGGTATGGCAGATGGTACAATCGGTTGGGTATCCCTGGGCTTTGTGATTGGGGGCTGCATCATAATAGGTCTGATGGCACCCAATACAGGTCAATGAGGCGGAAGTCAGGTTTCCCTTGTGACATTGCGAACACTGGACAATATTTTTATGCGCTCCTTTCAATTCATAACCGGTGGTCGTATGGTTAAACTGGGATGGTTTCCAGGATGCCGGGGTATGACACTGGGCGCACTCTTTTGGAATACCGGCAACTACGTGACCTGGCAATTGGGAACTTGTATAAACCGTTAAATGGCAACTACTGCAAGCAGTGGGTGTTCCTACGTATCCATTGGCATGGCAGACAGAACAAAGCACTTTGGTATGTGATCCGGTTAACGGGAAATTGGTTGTACTATGATCAAAGCTGCTGGACAGCCAATTATCCTGCGAATGGCATTTGGCGCAATCAGTCGAGAACCCGCTTTGTTTGTGTCCCGGGGCAACATCGTACTGCGCCTGATGGCAACCGATACAAACTTGCGGGGCAGTGGTGAGATTTCCTTTGTGGCATGACGAACACTGAGCAATCAGTTTGTGGCCTCCCTTTAATTCATACCCGGTAGTGGTATGGTTGAAAGTCGATGGTTTCCACGAAGCCGGTGTATGGCAGGTGGCACATTCCCTGGGTATTCCTGCTGCAACGTGCGCCGGCAGCTGGGAGCTCGTATAGACCGGTAGATGGCAATTACTGCATACTGAGGAAGTCCCCTTAAAGCCAACCGTATGACATTTCGCACACAAAACCGTGGTATGCGAACCTGTCAACGGGAAACTTGTGGCTGCATGGTTAAAGCCATTCTCAAGCCAGTTGTTCTGGGTATGACATGTCAAACAATCCAACGGATAGCCCTGGGCTTTGTGGTTCGGGGCTGCATTATATTTGGGCTGGTGGCACCCGACACAGGTCTGAGGCGCGGTGGCCAGGTTTCCGGTGTGGCAAAGGGAACACTGAACCAGTGCTTTGTGAGCCCCTTTTAGTTCATAACCTGTGGTGGTATGGTTGAAGCTGGATGGTTTCCACGCCGTGGGAGTATGGCAAGTTGAACAATCTTTTGGAATTCCGGCTGTTACATGGGCAGGAACCTGAGAGCTGGTGTAAGCCGCCATGTGACAGTTGCTGCAAACTGTCGTAGTTCCGGCAAGGGTCGTCAAATGGCAATCGGCACAATTGGCTTTTGTATGTGCCCCTGTTAATGGATAATTGGTCGCTGAATGGTTAAAAATGTTCTCCACCCAGTTGTTTTGTGTATGGCACTTCATACAATCTACCGGATAATTCACTTTTTTATGGTTTTGCGCATTGTCATACTGAGCCTGGTGACAACCCAAACACTCCTGTTTTGCCGATGTCAGGTTGCCTTTGTGACAATCGGCACATTGTACAACATTCCTGTGTCCGCCTCTTAATTCAAAACCCGTGGAAATATGATCGAATGTCGAAGGTTTCCATGCTGAAATGTTGTGGCAGGTTTCACATTTGACCGGGATCCCGGCTTCAACATGTTTTGGGGTTTGTGCCGCTGTGAAATGTTTGTTATGGCAAGAATTACATTCAGTCGAAATTTTGGTGTAATGGGTGGTCGTATGACACTGACCGCATCCTACATTGTGACCGCCGGTTAACGGGAAGAAATCGTGGTTTATCAATCCGGCATGCCAACTGGTCGAATTTTGATTGTGACATTCCAGACAATCGGTGGAATACTTATTTGATACATGGTTAGGAGTCGTCGTTTTCTGAAAATCACTGAGATGACAATTGACACATTCTATCCCCAGTGGTTCAAACTGAAAATTAGAGGCAGATTTATGACATTGGGCGCAATCGACCGTCTTGTGGGCGCCAAGAAGCGGAAACCGGGTCTTCTGGTGCATTGATGTAACATCACTGATAATCCACGTTTTCGGGGTATGGCACTTTTCACAGTCTTTTCCAAGTGTTTGATTGTGGGCATCGTTGTGACAGTCAATACAATTTCTTCTTCCATCTTTAAATGTAAGTGTAAGGTGGCAGTCCCTGCAATTGACAACCGCATGCTGACCAACCAACTTAAAGTCCGTATTGTCGTGGTTAAATTTTACGTCAGTAGTATTAACTTTCCAACTATTGGATGTATGACACTGGGCACAATCGATGCGGAAGGCTTTCCCGTGAGGTGAAGTCTGACCCTGCACACAGAAAGCCATCATCAAAATGACTATTGTAAGTGACAAGTTGCGCATAATATCTCATTAAATTTGTAGTTAATATATCTGATATTCCCATCTCTCATGGGTTTATGGCACTTTATACAAGCAACATCTTTGTGACCTCCGTCCAACTTAAAGCGGGTAGAATTGTGGTTGAACTTTTCCGGTTTCCAATTTTCAAAACCATGGCACCTCAGACAAATTACCTCCTTGCTCTCATTGAATTGTCCGTGATGAACATCGTTGTGACAATTCCCACAATCGGCTTTCAATGTATTAAATTTCTGACTGACAACATTTTCGCTACTTAATTTGAAATGGCATTTCCTGCAGGATGCCGAAGCATGTTTCCCTTCAAGAGTAAATGTGGTTAATTGATGGTCGAACTTTACTTCACTCCATGCCGAGGTTTCATGGCAACTCTCACACTTCCGGGAAGGGTAATATTTGTCATCAATCAAACTCAGGTGAATATCTATGTGGCAATCAACGCAACGTTCACCAATACCCCTGAAATTCCATTCCTTATCCTTTTTATGGCAATCAAAACAGGGTGTGGCCTGATGGGCCCCCTCGAGTTTGAATTTGGTCAGATTGTGCCGTTCAAACGAATAAGAAAATTTGGTAAATCCGGTAGCATCGTGACATTCAGAACAGTCAGGTGATTTGCCATCTTTCATAAATTGGTTTTTATGGTAGTCCTTGTGGCAATCCATGCATTTTTCGTGTTTGACTTGTGCAGTAATACTTCCCTTGTGACACAACTTGCAGGCTACCTGGCCATGTCGTCCTTCCAGCAAGAATCCGGTTTTGTTGTGGTCAAACTGCCCCGAAACCTTCGCTGTCTGAAAAGATTGTTCCACATGGCATTGATTGCAGTTCTGACCAAATTTGTTGTCGTGGGGATCTTTGTGACAATTCACACAATTTTGAAATTGCAAACCCGTAAATTGCTGAAAGCTTTTCCCGTTTCTGACGCTTTTGGGGTGGCATTTCTCACAGGTAACTTCAGTATGCTTTCCTCTTAATTGATATTTTGCCCTCGTATGGTCGAATTTTGAAGCAGGTTTGAACGCATCGGCAACATGGCAATTCAAACAGTTCACGGAGAGCGTCTTCTGATGGAAATCTTCATGACAAGTCAAACAGAGATCGTTCAATCCCAAAAACGTTTCCTGTTTACTTTTTATCTGCTTATCAGCAATATTCTCTTTTTTGTGACAATCCTGACAATCTTTATTCGCATGCTTTCCAACCAATTTGTAACCGGTATCGTTGTGGTCAAATTTATCTTTTATCAAATGGACAATATCATAATTTCGTCCGTAATGGTCACTGTGACAAATGATGCAATCTTTGCCTTTTACCTTGGAAGATGCATGAAACCCCTTTGATTCATCCAATCGTGTTTTAATCTCCTTATGACAATCAAGGCACTTTTCGTTCGATACCTTGGCACCCAAGGTATGGCACAAGGTACAATTGGCCATTCCTTCCAGATGGGCATGTACCTTGGCAAGATCTCCGGGAGAAATTTGACCCATTCCTCTGATAGAAAGCACAATGGTACACAAAAAGACAATTGTATAACGTAAAAATTTGATCCTTATCATACCGAAATCAACTTATCATTCAATTATTTTTCGTGTTTCAAAATAGCTTCCCCAAATTTTTTGGTGATCCGTATGCCTATCTTTTCAAGAAATTGCGTTGGCAATTCCCCTCCTGCAAAAATGTAAACCAGATCATTTCCCAGGACCAGTTCATTTTCTTGATCCTTAACCCGGATCCTAACTTGATGATCGTCAATTTTGGTCAGGTTGGAATTAAACAGAACATTAATCCTATTATTTGCGATTGCTTCCTTAATTTTTTCATTGTTTTTGGGTTTCAACCGCCCAAAAACCTCACTTCGGTAGGATAATGTCACCTGATTCTGATCGGCGAGAAGCAATGCTGATTCAATGGCCGAATCCCCTCCCCCAACGACCAAAACCTTTTTGCCTTCTATAAACTCTGGTTCAAGCAACCGGTAAGCCACTTTCATGCTCTCTTCGCCCTCAACATTAAGTTTTCGCGGAGATCCCCTCCTCCCAATGGCCAACAATATCTTCCGTGAGGTAAATTCTTCCCCATTCAATGTTTTGGTGACAAAATATTTTTCGGATGGCGTGATCGACTCTACTTTTGCATTTTGTTTCAGGTTGATCTCATTTTTAGAAAGAACCTCATTCCAAATATTTAAAAGCTCTAACTTACTAGTCTCAAATAACTTAACCTTGCCATGCAGGGGTAGCTCCATGGCGGAAGTCATAACAATCTTGGAGCGGGGAAATGTAAAAACAGTACCGCCCAAACTATCCTGTTCAAGTGTCAAAGCGCTGATTTTATTTTTTTTGGCAGTCAGGGATGCTGAAATTCCTGCCGGGCCGGCGCCAACAATGATCAGGTCATAATCGGCATCAACATTTTTGTCAATCTTCCTGGTAAGGTTTTCAACTGCTTGCTTTCCCTGTTCAACCGAGTTTTTGATCAATCCCATTCCGCCCATTTCACCCGCGATATATACCCCGGGAACATTTGATTCAAAAGTTTGATCAACATGGGGAAGTTCAACTCCCCGCTTCTCGGTACCAATGTATAGCGTGATGGCTTGGACCGGACAAGCATGAAAGCATGCACCATGTCCTACACAGTGCGAAGCATTGATGATGGTTGCCTTCCCATCCTTTATTCCAATAATGTCCTTCTCGGGGCACGCTGTAATACATGCACCGCTTTTGATGCAACTGTTCACATCTATCACAGGATGCAGGGTAACGGGTTCGTGCAAACCCTCCTCCTTGGCAATGGCGATCTTTTCTTCAACGATGCGTGAATCTCTTTTCTGTTTATACAAATAGTAAGAAATAATTACAACAATGAAGATTGTAACCGACAAATAAATGACCAGCTTTTCAAAAAGTACTTCCATAACTAAAAAATCCATTTGTAACCAAAGGTGACAGCTACAACAACATGAACGATCATCACCACCAGCATTATAAATGCAAATGGTAAATGTGCGACATACCAATAGGCAAAAAGCTTTTGCATCGTAACCAGGCGCTCAATCCTCTTCCTCAAACCCAATTGGTTTTTAAATAGTTGAACGATCTCCCGGGCCTTTTTAACTGGGATCTGCTGACTCTTTAGTTCACCCCTTAATTTCCTCAAAGCAACGCGTTCTTCCTTCCTCCTACCAAAAAAACCCCCTTGTCTCTTCGATTTATCAGGAAAATTATCGATCAATTCATAAATGCCCTCATCCAATGTAATGGTTTGCCTGAGCTGTTTATTTATTTCCAACTTCTGATCTTCAATTTCCAGCAATGTAAGCTCTTGTCCTTCAATTGATCTCGGTATTTGAAGATAAATATATCGTCCGATGATGCCACTCAGAAAGACAGCTACCATACTCCAGAAACTAACGGCTACAATTCCACCGAACTTGAATGTAGTATGGAAGAGAATAAGAAATGGACCCAATGTACACAGGAAAATATGGAACTCCAGCCAATGCTTCAGAATCCCTATCCTTGAGAATATACGCAATCGTTTCCTTAACATGTAGGAGAGAACGCCAAACAGAATTAAAAATGAACCCACTATTCCCAGGCCATGTCCTACCACTCCACTCGCTTTAAAGGTTTGGTTTAATGCATGAAAGTGCCGCTCTTCCAGTGGTATTGAATAGTAATCATATCCTACATACAACAGAACAGAAACTGTTGCCGCGACAATGACAACCAGGGCAGATATTACAATTTGATGTATTGTTGAGTCTTTCAATTTCATATTACCATAAAATGTATAGCTAATTATCTCAATATTTGAGTCTTGAACAGTGAAAATAATAAATTATTTTATTAAATACAAGCTGATATTCGATGGAATAATTTCATCCGCTTTAACAAAATCCTGCCGTAAATCTAACTGAATAGATGAAATTCAGGATACGATTTCACCCAATAGGATTCTTTACATTTTTTATGCAATCATTTTAAAATTAAAAAATGTGAAGAATTATTTTCAATCGTAAAATACCAGTATTTTATTTATCGCTGAATATAAGCATCTTAAAAAAATCTATCGCAATGCCTTCTGACAGATTTTGACCCAATTTATTATCAATACAAATAAGCCAATTATCTGTATTTGTAATGATTCCATTTTAATTTTCAACTAAAATTTCATTGAAAAGCCAGAACAATAAAATTGGATTGTGAAATTTTGAAATAGTCGAGAAAGTTATCTTTCCCCTTTGTATATTAAATGGCAAGTCGCTCTGTTTTGGATGCAAATTGCTTATATTGCTACATCCAAAAGGATGACCATATTTCAATGGATAATCCTGATGTTCAAGATCTTCCGAAAAGATAATGATTGATGAAAATATTACTGACAGGTGCAACAGGATACATTGGGAAAAGACTGCTCCCAGTTCTACTGGAGCAAGGCCATGAGGTGATTTGCTGTGTCAGGGACCAAAACAGGTTTCCTAACGGAGGAATATACAAACACCACAACATCTCTCTATTCGAAATTGATTTTCTTAAAGGGACAAATCCTGCAGAATTCAATCAACCTATTGATGTCGCATATTATCTGATCGACTCAATGAGCAGCAAAAGGGACAATCCCGGATTTCACAACGATTCCCCGGCGATCAATTTCGTCAGCCTTATCAAAAAAACGACGGCTAAACAGATCATATATCTTGGCAGCCTGACAAATCATCCGGCCACAACCCTCTCCTGTTCAAAAAACAGCATTGAAATAATTCTTGAAAATAGCGGTATACCTGTGACCTCCTTTAAAGCAGAGATCATTGTCGGATCGGGAAGCGCTAATTTCGAAATCATACGCGATCTGGTAGAACTTTTGCCGGTGATGATCGCTCCCAGATGGATCAACACCAAAAATCAGCCCATTGCGATCCGCAATGTGCTCGAATACTTAAGCGGCGTAGCTTTAAAGAATGAAACTTATGGCAAATGTTATGAAATAGGAGGGCCGGATATTTTATCTTTTAAAGAGATGTTGCATCAATTTGCAGAAGTCAGGGGTATGAAACGGTACATATTTTCAGTTCCGTTGAATGCCCCCAGGTTTTCCTCCTATTGGGTCAATCTGATTACTTCCACCTCCTTCAGGCTTGCCAGACAATTGGTCGACAGCATGAAAAATGATGTAATCCCAAAAACCAATGACCTGAATCAACTGCTTAATATCCAATTAATATCCTATAGGGATGCGGTAAAATTAGCCTTTCAGCGGATAGAACAAAACAACGTAGTTTCCAGCTGGAAAGATTCGCTTGTATCAAGTTATGAAGACAATTCATTGCTTGAACATGTAAAAATACCTACAAAAGGCTGCTACAGGGACAGGAGAAAAATTGAAATCACTACCAGTGTGGACCAGGTCCTTAACAACATGTGGTCGATTGGCGGAGAGCGCGGATGGTATTATGGCAACTGGCTCTGGGACATAAGGGGACATCTGGATAAATTATCAGGGGGAGTTGGCTTACGCAGGGGCAGGACCAATACAGATTCAATCCATACGGGCGACACACTGGATTTTTGGCGGGTATTGGCGGCCGACAAACCAAACAAAAGATTGTTGCTTTATGCGGAGATGAAATTACCCGGAGAGGCTTGGCTGGAATTTAAAATCATTCAAAAAAGCGGCAAACCATTTCTTCAGCAAATTGCTACCTTCCGTCCGGTTGGCGTAGCAGGACGACTCTACTGGTATGCAGAATATCCTTTTCATCTGTTTATTTTCAGGGGTATGGCCAAAAACCTGATCAGTTTCAAAAACAGTTCCCGGGCCGGTGAATTCCAATAATCAATTACTCACCAAAAAAAAAGAGGCGCAAAGCCTCCTTTTCCCAAAATCATAAAGCAGATTATTTTTTGACTTCAGCCTTTTTCTCTTTTGCTCCAGCAGTTTTATCGCTGCAACAAGCTTTTTTGCACTCTTTTGAACAGGCTTTGCCATCTTTGGTACATTCTGTTTTGGCAGCTGGTTTTACTGGGTCTGCTGCAAAGGCAGGAGCTATCATTGCTGCACAGAAAACGAAAGACAATACAAGGGCTAATTTTTTCATAACATCAATTTTACTGTTTATTTAAATCCAAAATAAATAAAAAAAGTGATTCGTTCGACAAAGGTTGTTGTTAATAGGATGTTAAAAATTAAAATCATTTGAATTAGTTCTTAATTTTGTTGGCATGAGCCAACTGAAAAGAAGAATTCTGGTTTTAATTGCACTCGTGTCAATCTTGCTTTTACTGGGATTACAGGTTCATTGGCTGCTTTACTCCTATCGGATTGAAGAAGCCCTTTTCAGCAAAAGTGTACGTGTAGCGCTCAACCAATCCATTTCAACTTTGAGCAAGGATGAAAATATGTGCCAATCCATGCAAAAAAGTATCTCCTGCGACAGTTCATTCAGGGCCAGCAGAAACCATACACCCCATGTCTGGCAAAATCTTGATCGTCAAATAAGGGATGAACTCGCATTGTATGATATCGATCTGGATTATGACCTTGCAATTTTCAAAGGGAAGGATACCCTGAAAATTAATGACCTGGATCAGTTGGTAGGTGCATCCTGCTATCGGCTAAGCTTAAAAAATGCCCTTAAAATTTCGGATACGGAAATAGGCGTTGTATTCCCCAACCGTTACAAATTTTTCATGCACCGCATGGGAATGATGTTTACAGGCTCGGTTCTATTGATATTGCTCATCGGTTTTTCCTTCTTCCTTGTGATTCGATACTATTTGAAAGAAATTAGCCTATCTGAAAGCATCAAAGAGATGGTGAATAATTTGGCCCACGAGTTCAGGACGCCTATCTCCAGCATCTCCCTGGCTGCAAAAATGATCAATCAGACACCTGAGGCATCCCCTGATTCCAAAATCCGGAAATATGCAGATACAATCATTGAAGAGAACAAACGTCTGCAACGACAATCAGACCATATCCTTCAACTTGCAGCCATTGAGCAAAACAACCTGGCCTTCAGGTTCGAAACCCTTGACCTAACCAATATTATTGAAGAGGCTATCCGATCCATCGAAATTCATGTTGAACAATGTGATGGGAAAATCATTCGAAAATTTGGGGAAGGCCTGTTCCTGATCCGTGGCGACCACCATGAACTGGTACATGTCCTAATAAACCTATTGGCAAATGCATGCAAGTATTCCCCTGAACTGATTGAAATAACCATCTTGCTGAAAAACACGGGTAAGGGCATCCAGCTAAGTATTATAGATAAAGGAATTGGAATAACCTCAGGCGAAAAAAAGAAAATATTCGATAAATATTACCGAATACCCTCAGGTAACCAGCATGATACCAAAGGGTTCGGAATAGGACTATATTATGTAAAGGAGATTCTGAAAGCGCATCACGCATCAATTGATGTTGAAAGTGAACCAGGAAAAGGAAGTAATTTTTCTATACTTTTTCCAAAAGAACAGGAAGAGAATGGAACAAAAAATTAGATTATTACTCGTCGAGGATGACCAAAGTCTTGGTTTCCTCATGACTGAATTCTTATCCTCCAAAGGATTTGAGGTCACCTTATGCAAAGATGGCGTGTCAGGATGGAAAGCGTTTAACGCTCAATCTTTTCAATTCGCAGTGCTGGATGTAATGTTGCCGGGAATGGATGGCTTCTCGCTGGCAAGGAACGTCAGGGAAAAGCAGTCAGATATCCCGATCATCCTTGTTACCGCAAGATCAATGAAAGAGGATAAAATCAAAGGTTTTAATCTTGGAATTGATGATTATATTACGAAACCATTTGATGAGGATGAACTATTCTGCCGCATACAGGCTATACTGAATAGGGTAGAATCAAAACAGGTTGCCGGCAATAAAATCATTCAATTAGGCAAATATTCCTATGAATTCCAAAATCAGTCGTTGAATCTCAATCATGGATCAAAAAGGTTGACTGCAAGGGAAAATGCAGTATTGTACCTGCTCGTTCAGAATGCAGGCCAGATTGTTAAAAGAGAGATGATTTTAAACAATATATGGGGAACCAGCGACTATTTTTCAGGCAGAAGCCTGGATGTTTATATCTCAAAACTGAGAAAATACCTACAGGAAGATTCGAACATTTTGATTGAAAACATTCCAAAAGTCGGCTTTCTTTTTCAGGTCAAAATCGATTGATTTTTTTTCAGGCGATTTACCTTTAGTTTCTTTCCATTACCAATATCAATGCTTTCGGTAGGCAAGCCACCACACCAGGAATCCGCTGATAAGCACAATGAGCAACGTCAATCCCATCAATGGGACATAAAGCAGGTAGAAAGGCCCGACCAGATGTTCAAAGATCCTTCCTGTATGAATTTCCAGCGCTGCATTCCAAAGAGAGATCGGTGAACGAAGAAGAATTTTCTCCGGCATGGGTGGGAAGGCCGAGGTTTTATTTGTAGGGATTGCCCCCCTGTTGTAATCAATCCAATAGGTCAAGCCTTTGCAATCGTGAATAAATCCTGCCACCATATTTTGACCTACCGGGCGACTCATTCCCCTGGGGGACCCGGCAGGCAATCCGGTAAAATAATCCAACACTGTGGCGGTGGATCTATCCCAAACAAACAATCCGCTGAATGAGCCTACCAGGTAACGGGATTGACCTAAAGGCTCCAATACATTGCACCCCATAATACTTACAATTGGCTGACTATCTGTAGGAACCAACTCTTCAGTGAGATGCTGGTCGGCCAAAAAGAATCCTTCAGAGGTATAGATCAGAAACCTGCATGACTCCTTATCCCACAATATCCTTCGCAATTTATCCTGCCAGGGATTTTCGGTATCCAAATCAGAAAAAGGAACTATACCGACCTTGGTGGAAGCAATAGGAATCAAAAGGGGTGGCCTCAAAAACATCCCTGCGGTGGTATTGACCAAAAGGAAAATAGCAAAAATGTAGCCTATCAGATTGTGCCACTTCAAATTCCATCTTTTTGCAGTGACTGTTCCGGAAAAGGACCGTTTGGATCTTTTCAGCCGGCATATCAGCTTAGGAAAAAGGAAATGAAGTAATCCCGTAACGCAGAGAAATATCAATACAAGCGCAAGCAGATCGACAAAGAGCATTCCTGCAAATCCGAAAAGCTCTCCGCTGTGCAATTCCCATAAGGTTAGAAATAAGGTCGCCTGCGGTTTAGTGCCTTTCCTTGGGGGAAGGGTTAATTTTTGAAGATGTTCTAAATCTGTTGTGACGTACAGATAATTTCGGGTAAGAATGAGCAATGAATCACCTTTAACAGCTAAATCACTGATTCGCTCCTCCCCTTTGGGCATTTGAAACTGCACCCATTGAAAAGGAACCCTACAATTTGAAAAAACGCCAAAATGTGTTCCTGCTACCAACCTGTCCCTGAATTTTACAATGGAATATATCTTACGCTTATCAATCCCATTTGGAAAACCCTGGTTGCAATCCTGAAACACAGACAACCCACTCTTCCCCAACCAAATACCAATATTACCGTATACCAGCAAAGAGTCATTACCAATTTGTAAGGAAGACCTTACCCCCGACAAATTCCAGTTTTCGTATTGGTAACCCGGAGGCATCCACTTGCGCGAAACATCGACCGAGGAGATAAGATCACGGTGATTGAGAATGATTCCGGAAAAAGCAAACAATAGTGTAAACAGGGATACAACTATACCGGGCCATTTGTGGTATTTCTTAATTTTTCTTATCCAATTGGCTTTAACAGGAGACATGGTAAACATTTAAGAGAACAAATGCAAATAAAAGACAAAAAAGTCTTTTATAAAAATTATTCGCATAATAAATTGAGCGGTTAGAAAGATTTTGAAAGAAATTAAATCAC